>Ga0183095_10135_pt2 | contig 127134 bp, 155 predicted proteins | sample BioMet4_FD_130346 | JGI IMG/M metagenome (GOLD analysis project Ga0183095, IMG submission 130346) | Microbial communities from bioreactor (seeded with sewage sludge) at LBNL, California, USA - Biofuel metagenome 4 (v2) (version 3) | ecosystem: Engineered > Bioreactor > Anaerobic > Unclassified ...
GGTTCTATAATAAATGTTGGGGTAGGACAGACATTCTAGTCTGTCCTACCCCTTTTTTCATAAAATAATAGGCATAATAATGTTCATCCATTACAATATAAGTTACCACACTAACACAGAAGGGATGAACATACTATGCCTACGACAAATTATATCGAAAAACTCTACGCTTTGGAAGAGGGTTCTGTGAAAGATTTAGAAATCCTAGAAGATTCTTTCCTAATCTACATCGAATTTAAAAGGAAATCCCATATTTGTCCAAATTGCTGCCACACTACTAATAAGATTAAGGATTACCACCTACAAAAAGTGAAATTGGATTCAATAAACGACAAGGATACTTTTGCTTTGGTCAATAAAAGACGGTATTATTGTCCTAATTGCCACAAATCTTTTTACGAAAAAGCTTCTCTCTCATCTAAATACCAGCGCCGTAGCCAAAGCCAGCTTTTTCATATTGTTAGTGAATGTGCTAAAAAGCAATCTTTTACAGATATCGCTGCCCGCTACCGTGTCTCTATAACCACCGTCATTCGCTATTTCTCTATGATTTCCGTGCCGTGCCCCGCTAATCTTCCAGAAGTGCTTTCCATAGATGAGTTTAAGGGCAATGCTCAGGGTCATAAATATCAGGTCGCTGTCGTTGACCCCGTTGCAAAAAGGCCTTTAGACATACTGCCCAAAAGAGATACTGATGATATTGTCAGGTATTTCTTTAAGAATTTTACCTATAGGCAACGTTGTAAAGTGAATTTAGTGGTTACCGATCTTTCATCACTATTCCGCAAGGTTATACGTACCGTTTTTCCCAATGCCAAGATAGTCGCTGACCGTTACCACGTTACCAGGCTTGTTAACTGGGCTATGGAAAGGGTGAGGAAAAGGATACAAAACACCATGGGCAATAATCGTATTTATTTTAAACGAAGCAAGTATTTAATTAACAAAAACAAGGAAAATTTAAAACCGGAAGAATTAATTAAGCTGGAAACAATGCTGGGGAAAGCAAAAGATTTGGGCTATGCATACATGTTGAAAGAATGTTTCAGGAAAGTATTGAAACACGATGCCTTAAGCATACGTATCTTCTTGGACAGATGGCTTGAGCTAGTAGCTAGTTCTGGTTTGAAAGAATTTAAAAGTATCTTAACCACCTTCAAAGAATGGAATGGAGAAATTATCAGGGGTTTCATATCTCGGTACTCTAATGGCTATATTGAGGGTCATAACAACAAGATAAAAGTTGTAAAAAGGCTTTCTTTTGGTATTAAAAACTTCAATATTTTAAGAAATAGAATATTGTATATGGCATAGAAAATGAGGATTGTCTGTAAAGACAATCCTCACTGAGTGAACATTTTAGGGAGTCACCCCAACATTTGACAGAGAACCTGAAAAAATCCTCTAATTGTCAAATAAAAATGACATTAGAGGATTTTTTATAACTATTTTTTCCATGCTTAATTAATAGGTGCACTTACATGCATTTTTTATTTCTTACCAAAGCTAAAAATTATACCCACTAAAACAGTATTTTGCTTTAATAATTGCCAACTAAGCATTCAATCAAAAAACACAAGTGAAAACATGAAAAAACTGTCTTAGAACTTGACTCTGTAGTCCTCATAGGAATGAGAGAACACCCCCTGATGCCGCCTTCTGGAATATGGCTGCGGATTAAGATTTACTTTACTGTTCTTTGTGGTATGAGCATCATCCATGTCATGTCAGTTTTGGCAGCAGCCTGCTCGTCCATATCCACGGTCATGCGGTAGAGACATTATTGGTTATAGGTCCATAATTTCTTCCTTGCCGTTTCGGATAATCTTGGTATAGGCATTGCCCCACATTCGCAACTGGCTGAAAGCTTTCTCTTTGCACCACTACCGTTGTACTTATGCAGATGAAGCAGAAGTCCTGCAAACGCCTCTGGCAATATTCTGACGCAGGCATACACCGTGGTCATCTGCATGTAACTTCGCTCCGTCACTATCTTGCCGTTGGAGGACCTGCCCCAGAAAAAATACTGTCCTAAGCTATTCTTGGGTTTATCCCTTGATTTGAATATTTTGCTGATTAGCTCAAGAATCTCGACCACCTCTTGATTTTGAGCATAAGAAAAGGACGTCCTTTTAAGAACGGCCTTAGAAAAGAGTTTTATTAATCGCCGTATATTTTCTTAATAAACTCATTAACAACAAATTCATATTTTACATCATTGATAAATTGACTATCTTTAATTAGTCTATTTAAAGTAACAACCAATCCACCCCAATCAACATCCTTAAGGGCTTTAACATTACCATTATACACTTCAAACGAATTTTTCAACACATTACTTGATGTAGCAATTACGTTGGAAAGCATTATGATTTTACGAGTTTTAACGGCATATACTTTGCGTTGTACTCCTTTACTTCCGTCATAAAGCAAACCATGCAAACATCCAATAATAAAGTTGAAAAACATTGCCAATAAGGCTGACGAACTAATCTTTATAATATCTCCCGTACTCAAATATTTAGTAATTTCTTCAACCTTCTGTTTGCTCAGCACACAATCCACAAATGGCAAATTAATTCCACATGGGGTAAACATATCAGTACCTATATGAATAACTTGTTTAATCACGGCTGCTACAATAGATTTTTTATCATCATGAACACGTTCCGTTGCTGACATAAGAGCACTCGTAGTTGACCCATAGTCACCCACGACGGGATTTTGCCAAAATGTATCATAAACTACATGATTTGTAATAGGAACTTTAAATCCCAATATTTTTATATTTTCATCATAACAAGTAATTGTGTTAGTTAGAATATTAGCAGTACCAAAAATCAATCCCAATAATGGATCATGCCCTAGAGTTGAAAATCTATGATTTGCTCCCTTAAATAACCCAATATTTTCATTTTCATAACGAGTTGTATCATATGGAACACCGCGTGTCGATATAATCTGAGCTAAACAAGCATGATATTCATATGAAGATTCTGTATAATTTGCAGTAAAATTTTCAAGTTCCTTTTCTTGCATTTCATGTAAATATTTCTCAATTTTTCCTTTGCCGGCGGCTTCCAACGTAGTTAATTTATTAATGCCATAAATTCTTAGACACTGTACTGCTATGGCGAGAAACAGAAAAGCATAATCTACACCATGAAGTGTTGTTTGCTCCTCAAACTCCCTATTTATCTCAATTACAGTTTTATGTGAATTATTAGCTGTATTTTTTAATCTTTGGGCTTCTGATACTTGATTATTAATATTGTCCTTTAGTTTTTCAGTTTCACTTGCTAATGCACTAATGTTTTTATCCCTATTTTCTATCTTATCTAGGATTTTCTTGTAATTATCCATTTTTCATTTTCCTATATTTCCCAATTTTTAAAGCATTATCTTTCATTACTGTTATTTCTTTTCCACAATTCTCTTCCAATCTTGCTAAATCATTTGCATCATTTATATTTCGCCTTAGCTCTTCATACAAAGCACATATTATTGCGGCTTCTTTACACTTTTCTTTCAATTCATTTATTAACTCACTATCCTCCTCAATTTGAGAATCCTTTTTCTTTACAATTTCTTCAAATTGATTAGCTAAATCCTGAGCCCTTTTCTCTAAATCTTCAATCTTATCTTTATAAGCCGCTGAAACTTTATCAAACACATTAGCATTTTTATTTGATTCCTCACAATAAATGCCACAAAAATGTTCTGCCGCTGCCCAACCAATTGTTTCTGTCAAAGCTGCTGCAGTCGCAGAATTAAGAAAATTACCAACACCTGGTATCCATCCAAGAAGTAACTGCGATATAGCACGACCACATATAGAAGCAGAAAAGCCTGTAACAAGACTTTTGGCCGCACCCTCCCCTAATCTCACATCAAATACTTGACTTAAGCTAATTACCATTGTAATTTGAATTGGAGTGATTACTGCAGTATCTGACAAGGGTATTTGCGCAAGTCCTGCCGCTGCAGCGCCTGCCGCAACAGAAGCACTATGAATTATACCACGACACATATCATTTTGATGTCCCGACATTTTTCTTTCTGCCATAACGACACCTCCGTTTTCTTTATTTTTTTGTCGCAAACCATTTGGTACACATATGTCTATTTTCTCTTATGCCAGTATGGCCAGTCCCTACTGGCATACTCCGGTAAACAGGACGTCCGCCGGTCCTAACAGCAGGTCCAACCTTATAGCGCGCATGGACTAAACAGCCAAGCCATGTGCCAGCACTGCATGGTGGGGAACTTGGTTGACCTGAGCAGTGGATAATTGCAGGCCCGGCGCAAGTTCAATCCTAACGTCCTTGCCCTGCACTTTAATTTCTGTTCCTCGGTGACCCATGTCCACGAAGTTTTGAAGCTCGTTTAGTGTGAAAAAATGCTTGACCCGATCACCTAGCTGTTCGGCGATCAGGCTGGCATAGTCTGCAAAAGCCTGGGCAGTGTCTCGAGACTGCCAACCGCCCTTATCCTGAAGAGCCTGTGGCAAGTCCCAGTGATAGAGGGTGCCAAAAGGCTCGATTCCTGCTTGGAGGAGTTCATCTACCAGGCGACTATAGAAGTCCAAGCCTTTCTGGTTTGGCTTACCAACCCCATTTGGGAAGATGCGCGCCCAGGAGATTGAAAAGCGATAGGCATTGACCCCCATTTCTTTCATTATGGCCACGTCCTCCTTGTAGCGACGGTAGTGATCAATTGCTACGTCGCCAGTATCCCCATTTTTCATCTTCCCCGGTATGTGTGCATAGGTGTCCCATATCGACTTGCCCTTACCATCCGCATCTGGAGAACCCTCAATCTGGTAGGCCGCTGTGGCCACACCCCATAAGAACTGTTCCGGAAAAGTCGGCAAAGTGGCTCCCGGCATCTTTTTACCACTTTGAACTTGATTACCAGCCAACTTCACGAAATCTCTGCTATCAAAATAGTTAGACATATAAACCTCCTGATATGCTTGTTTTTTTGAGTTGCGTGTGGTTAGTTTTATGACAGTAGGGACAGTCCCTACTGTCATAAAATTAACCACACTTCTTACATATTTGTTAAATTTTTATCAGTACCCCATAGCTTGTTTTACTATTTTCATCCTATCTGAATCTGTTAGTTTTTCAAGTAATGTGAAAGCAACATGTGCGGCAGTTTCTGGGCAATATGAAGTAATAACATTATCGTCTACAACAATAGGCTGGTTGAGAATAACATCGACACCGAATTCTGCTAATTGTTTTTGCCGATAACCTTCTTTTAAATGATATGTTGTTGCTTTGCGGCCTTTAAGAATTCCGCTTTTTCCTAAAGCAAGAGCAGCAACACAAATAGTAGCGATTGGTTTCTTCGCGTTGTCAAATTCACGAATCAACTTTAAAAATCTTTCATCAAAAGCTTCTTCATAAAAATTATATTCTTCAAAACCACCAGGAATAGCAAGGGCATCATATTCAGCAGTATCTATTTCTTCAATTATTTTATCAACAATAATAGGAACATTGAATGTGCTGATCACCTGTTTGCTGAAACCACATGTATCAACTTCAATGTTATAGTCATAATCATTCCTCGCCCATCCCATAACGTCAATAAACACACTAAATTCCATCGTTTCAAATCCCCTAGCACAAAAAAGTAATACCTTCATATAACTTCTCCTTATACTTTAATTTCAAATTTATGTAATTTACTAATAACTATACAAATTTAATTCATTTCGCAGACAAAGGGAACTGTTCTTTTTGTCGCAAACCAGTTGATACAAAATAACACAACAGTTAGTTTAGTTATCCCTCATTATACCCAATAATTCTAATAATACTAACAACAACTAAAAAGAATCTATTCGATACTAAAGTTTAAACAAAACTAGCGATTTATCTACAAGCTGTGATACCTAAACTATTTTCACACTTTGGTAAATAGGATGCATACCCTGTACTCATCATGTTCATTTAAACTTCCATTTTTGGTCACGTTAGCTAAGTGAGAGTAGACAAATATAATTTCTTATAAAATTTTAGGCCAACATTACCCTACTCAACAAGCCAGAAGTTAGCGAACCGTCACTTTGAACCGGCAATTATCGGCTCCGCCCAAAACGGTATGGATGATTTCAACTTGTATGTCATTTTTCGGCAGAAGATTCTGCAAAATATACAGGATGCTATTTCGTGAACACTCACAATGAGATACATTGGTTACTTTACCAGATAAAACCTCCTCACAAACACATTTTGGATAGCCAACCTCGTAAATATGGCCAGGTTTAATAACTTTTCCGTAAAAGAATTCCGTATTACCGTATTTCTTATATTGCTCATCCAAGCTATGTCCACATTCATCGAATTGTGCCCGCTGTATCGGCAGTACTGTGTTTTTAACACATTCGATTGCTTTACTACGATAATCCATTGCCTTTATCATTGTCTTTGCCCTCCATAAATTCCGATTTAGTAATATCCTGCAACCATACACCACTTTAGAAAAACACTCTCCATCGGCTAATTCTTTTTCGAACTGCACTTGGTTTTCTTGTGTTTCACTACACCATCAGCAGATTCAATATAGCTCCGCTACATCACTTCTGAGCTGCGATATTTTACTACTGCCTACCCGTACACATACAAAGGGGACTGTTCTTTTCATCACAAACCATTTGGTATACATATGTCTATTTTCTTAGTTTGTAATTAATCTCTTGCTTTTCTTCTCCCCTAAACCATATTGTAAAATTGCACTAAATTTTAATTTTATTCTATCATATTTAAGCATACCCAGTTCATCCAAAATACATGTTTTATATTTATGATTTTTTTATTCCCACTTCTCAACTCAAAAATCGCCGCTATTTTTTCAGATACGCGAAAGACCAAGGATTTTGTAATAGGATAGTACACACGGGTACATCCTATTGCAAAACCGCAAAGTCTGACAATGTAGATGAGTGAATAGCGGCGATTTTATTTTATAACAATGTAGACGAGTAAACAGCGACAATTTTATTTTACAACATGGATTGGTGCAATATTCGCTTGGGAATAGGCCGCCACCCTATCAGCCACATTAGCCTGCAGATTACGGTAAAAGAACTGGTAATCATAAAGATGATATACCCCAGTCCCAAACAAAGGCAGCACCGGGGGATACTCCTTCGGAGTTACACCAGTAACTTTAAGGGTCTTGCGCTCTCGATCCAAATAGGCTCCTGTTAAATAAGGTATTTCTTTTTTTATATTACCCTGATAGTCAGTAAAACAGGCACCCTTATTTAAAAGGGGCGAAGCCGGAACGCTATCCGTGCGCCAATTTAATGGATTTATAGCATAAATCTTACCCTTGCTATCGGCAGGAACCATCATAGAATCTTTTATATTAACAGCCTCGGAATTAAAAGAAACTATGCAGCCTAAATCTTTAGCACCCAACGCAGGTTTTAACTTATACCTTTCTACATCGTGCTTTGTCAGTACCCAGCCAGGGCAATAAGCAGCCACTACTCTTTTTTGCAGGTTCTTATCTGCTGCCACAACCTTCATTAGCTCAATAACGAGTTGCGATCCTTGCGAAAACCCAGCTAATACAATACCGCGTCCTTGATTATAGTTTTTTAAATAATAATCAAAGGCAGCCTCAACATCATTTTTTGCAAGTCTATAAGCATTGGCTCTATCCTTTTCGTTTTTTCCTTCCAGGCCCATTTCGTAATAGCTTAAGGTTACCTGACGGTAATAGGGAGCATACATACGGCAATTATCCTCATATATCCCCCGCTCCATATTTAAAGCCCCCAAAAAATTGCCCCTCATTTTAGTATCGGCCATATCCATGTTTAGTTTTTCCTTAGTACCAAAGTCAACTGTTGGTGCAACAATAAACAAATCCACTGGCTTATTAGCACCAATATCCTCATAAGCCCAATTTTCTCCCCTGCTATAATCTATTGACTTAACCTTGGCATCTGCTGCTGTGCAAAAAAACAAAAATAAAACTGTTATACAAAAAATTCCCACCCGCTGCTTAAGACATCTTAACCCTACATTCATACTATCCCCCCCAATGCTATCATAACTTCACATGCGAATTGAATTGATAGATTCCAACTTGTGTTTCTTTATAATATCAAATCGATACTAATTTTATTATACTTTCTTATACAGGCAAAGGTAACGGTTTGCAGTGCGTTAAAATACCGGACACCATCCCTAAATGGTTTTGGACGGTTCTAAAAATTTTTCAAACGATATTCAACAAAGGCTTTCTCCAACTCACTATTGCAAACAAAACGTTTATTAGCTAGTCTGCAATTCAAAATTTCTTAATTAAGCTTACTTTTCACAAGAGTCGCTAACCCCTTCACGTATTATGTATTCTCTCACATATGTCACCCGCTAATCTTTTTGATTGTAAGACGATTTTTCTAGTTCATTAAAGCATTTAAGTATTTCATTTACGTAGTTATTCTCTTTTTTCCCTTCTGGTCTATGAGTAACTACAATTTTTACGTTTTTATCATTCAGTTTACAGATTCCCTTGCCTACAACAAATTCATTGCCACTTTCCTGCTTTACCCCAGATAATATTTTATCAAATCCCGGTGTTTTTTTATCTCCAGCAAACCACCATTCCCATCCTGTAACAAACAATATATAGTCAGGGCTATACACCTTTATTTCTTCTCCTAATATTTCTTTGCAAATTTCCATCTGAGTTCTTACCATTTTTATATTCGGGTTACCTGCTGCTACATCTTCACTTTCGTTAGGAGCAATTTTATACAAATTACTCCAAGCTATATGCTGTACCCAATTAGCATCTTTTATTTTACTTAATTCCATATATACACACTTTGTGGTGCGCCAAAAAGAACTACGATTTAAAGAATAGTATTTTTGAGTTTTTTCATTCTTTTCGTTATTTCTTAAAGTACCATCTTTATTTACTACTATCCATGAATCAAAGCCATCAGCACAATTAAATTGCTTTTGTGCCTCTTCCCCTATATTACTTTCATCTGTTATTTTATGCCAACCATTAGTCGCACGTCCAATCACCATAAATTTTAGTTTTGATGTATCGTATTGGCTACCCTTCATTGCTACAAAATGGCAAAAATCATTCCAAGTACATTGCTTTTTATTCCATCTAAATGCTTTTTCTTTAAACGCTTCAAAAAGTTCAGAATATAGTCTTTTCATACTAGTCATATAATAATGTTTCTCCTTTTCTCCAACATCTGTCCTGGCAACTCCAAAACGCTGTTGTCTATCCGAGCAACTCTACCATTCGACATTTTGGCAATTGATAGGTTTCCCCAGAAGCGTTCGCTCGTGAATTTTAGCAAAATTTATTTTTAGCCAAAATCCCATAAGCGTACTAGGAGGCAAGTTTCAATGTCGCTCTTTTTTGGGGCATCAATACTACCGTTTCAACGTGAAACGAGCGGGCAATATGACAGTAGGTACTGTCCCTGCTGTCATACAAATCCGGTGTTAGTATGAAAATTTATGAAAGTCTTATTCCAATCCATTCCCTGAAAAATTTTAGTTGAGTATCCGTATGGAACCAATGTTCTCCGTCTTTTTGTTCCGTAAGCTCACAGCCAAATTCATCCGCAAATTTTTTCACATAATCGTATTCGCACATCGCATCATTTTCACCTATAAGAATAAATGTTTTGTGCATCCACTTTTTTATTGGATGGTTCGTTACATAGACATAATACGGAAAATAGATGGGTTCAATATTGTTATCTATAAATACTTTTTTCTTAAATGTATCCTCTGTAATATGGCAGTAATTCATAAGGTTGTGAATAATTCTTTCCATATCCGTGACAGGCGAAAGAAACCACACCCTATCAATATCGGTATCGGCAAATGTGAGTAAATCAAAATACGCGCCCATGCTGCACCCGAAAATCGAAATCTTTTTTGCATGTTTTATGGCATAGGAATACATAAAATTGAGTTCACGGACGCATTTGTCTGGCATAATAAATTCTGTTTAATATACTCGTTCTCCGTGCCGAGGAAAATCAAAGCTGAGCACCTGATAGCCCTTTTTTGTCGCTTCTTCCGCAAGTATCCAAATGCAGTCGTCAATTTTTGAAGAATGGCTTCCGTGCGACGCAATAATCATCTTATCGCTCGGTTCGCCCCATATGATGGCAGGAATATCATTAATCCTGATTTTATCTAAATTCATTCTTATCACCTTCACAAATTCTTAACAAGTTGCGCAAGATTACTTATAAACATCACGCCTGTGTCCGATTGTCAAAATTAGAATCAAGATTTTATCATCCTGAATATCAGCCAACAGTCTGTAATCACCAACTCTATAACGCCATTCACCTTGGTGGTTAGCCGTAAGACTTTTACCATGCTGTCTTGGATCGGAACATCCCTCCAAGTGTTTTCTCACCCATCCTAGGATAAAGGATGCCGTGTACCTATCCATTTTTTTTAGTTTTTTCTTTGCTTCAATGGTAAGCTCTACGTGATACTTCATTTCAGCCCCAGCTCTATCTCCACATCATCAAGAGAATAGGAAACAGGGTTTTTCTTATATGCCGCAAGTGCTTTTTTATATGCCTTTAGATCATATTCATCTTCTATACGTTCAAGAACTGATTGCCTTATTAGTTCAGATACAGTAATACCCCTCATTGCAGCAAATTTTTTAAACAATTCTGTTTCATTATCATTAAGTCTTAAAGAAATAGTCATATTCTCGCCACCTTTCTTGTAATACATTGTATTACTTGTCTGGTATTTTGTCAATCTATATGACTTCTTTACCACAATATTTAAAGTCCCATGCGACAAACAGAACCGTCCCTTTTGTCGCACTATCTCTTTTGTTTTTATGATTTTTATTTCCCCATCAACTCAAAAATCGCCGCTATTTGCTCAGATACGCGAAAGGCCGAGGATTTTGTAATAGGATAGTACAAACTGTACATACTATTGCAAAACCGCAAGGTCTGACAAAGTAGATGAGTGAATAGCGGCGATTTTATTTTACAGACGAGGTCTGACAATGTAGCCGAGTAAATAGCGGCGATTTTATTTTATAATAATATCTGTCAAATTACCATAATGAACAGCAGCTACTGTATGACAATAAGTAACAGCTCGAGTCACTTCTCCGCTGTAATATCACTTATCCTGATACCTGTAGTAACTTGCCGGTGCATAATTGGTGAAATTGACACGAGTATCCGTGATGTTTTTATATTCCGGCGGCGTAGCCATTTGTATCGTCATTACCTGGTTCGCACCAGCCAGCGCCTGCGCCACATCTACATATTGCCAGTTTGTATTGTTATATGTGCGAAAATAATACCGCAGTTGCTGCAAATCGGCAACCGCCGTCCACAGTGTTCTATCGTACACCATTGTCCCGTAGCTGTTATCACGCACGGTGCCGATTGGAATATCCACGTTGTTGATTATGGTCATTGCCAGATTCAGTCCGGCCGCGCTACCTGTCACAGGCAACGCAGATTGCGTAAGCGCCACCATCCGCACAAAACGGCTGGGTGGAGTATAATCGCCAGGCAGTCCCAACATGCCGGTCCCCTGTCCGAAGCCGGATTCAACGATATCGGCAAGCTTAACGCCCGGGGCGTTGAAGGCCTTGATATTGACATAATTTTTCAGGTTGGTCTGCATCCAGTCGAATGTTGGTGCATTGGTCAAAACCCCAAGCGGATTATCATACAGCTTTAGCTGGCCGTCGACATATTCGATCACGAGACTGTTTCCAGCACGGTCATGTACAGCGTAATGAAATACCACATCGATGTTGCCCGATCTGATATTACTCCCTTTGGAGACTCGAATATTCCTGATACCCCGCTTCACCTCGTCTACGGTCGTGAAATTTCCCAGCAGCCAGGTAACTACCTCATACTGCGCAATCGTCCTGTCGGCTTGCTCACTTTCAAACTTCTGATACCCGGCATAGCCAGGAAATAAAAACTCTCCGACAACCAGGCCACTTTCATTGATACCATCTGATAGAAGCGGAAGCGAGGCATGGTTCACGCCTACAAATCCGTATTTTGCCGTCCAGGCCAAGCCTTTTTGCGAGCCGTCAGGCAAGAAGCCAAAATACTTCGTTCCAGACGGAACGATTGAAATCGTATCCGGGTGCTCCGGATCGCCAGGAGAGTATTCCATTGTTCGGGCATAGAAGACATTACCATCGGTTGTTTTTATGCGGATGCTAGTGCACGCCTCCGCACTGCTGACCACAAGCATTGCACAAACCAGAAACAGAGAAAAAAAGCTCTTAATCATTGTGGGTTCCTCCTATTACTTTTTTCATTCTTTTGGAGCTGCCACGCCATTTGTTTCTGATGCATCGACAGACTACACAAGTACTGGATATATTCGCCAGATCCTGTAAAATACCTTTATAATTTAGTTTATGACAGCAGGGTCTGTCCCTGCTGTCATAAACTAATAAGTGTGACCAAATTTCTATAACTTCTTTACCACAATATTTTAACTCCCATGCTACAAACAGAACCGTCCCTTTTGTCGCACTATCTCTTTTGTTTTTATGATTTTTATTTTCCCAACAACACAAAAATCGCCGCTATTTACCCAGATACGCGAAAGACCGAGGATTTTGTAATAGGATAGTACAAACTGTACATCCTATTGCAAAACCGCAAGGTCTGACAAAGTAGATGAGTGAACAGCGACGATTTTATTTCAGTACTAGCCCTTAATAAGCTGCACTACACATTCCGCCGTCAACTTCTGCCAATCGCTCGCTTTTCCGACGAGCTCTTGGGAAGTTTTGACATGGTCAGTTTCAGCAGCTTATTGCGTCGCTTAGCTAGACAACCGCCTAGTGGTTCGCTGTCTCCAATCATGCTTCTCTTATTTTCGCATTCTTGGACAGCTATCACAGAGGTGTCGTTAGCCTGCTCTCGCTCCTGCTATACTCGCGACAACAGGACGACACTCTCCGCCGTCAACTTCTGCCAATCGCTCGTTCTTCTGACGAGCTCTTGGGAAGTTTTGACATGGGCGCTACCTCTGCTTCTCCTCGTCCTTTCAGGCCTTGATAAGCAGGGTAACCGCCTCAACATGAAACGAGCCCCCAAGTTTAATGTCTACACGCCAATTTTAGGCTTGATATTTTCCTATTTTGGCCTTTTTTCGCCCCCATTTTACCTAAATTTCACTTTGAGACGAACATATCAACCAATATGCAACATAGCCTAGAGCTTGATTTTATGCGCCTTTCAGAGCTTTTTATACCCAAAATTTCTTGACATCAATCTCGAACACCTGAAACGAGCCCCCTGCATTGATATTCTAAGAGCTTTTTCTTTGTTTTTTTCATAGAGCTTTTATGGCCTTAAAATTGATAATGACAAAATTCTTCCCTCGTTTGTGAGAACATGTCAGGTTTATTAATACCGGAAAATACCTTGGACTATTATCACAAATTCATATAAAGTATTTCCCTAAGATTTACATTGTTAGACCGGAGAAAGCAACATTTACATGGAAAATGGCAAGGTATGGACCGTTAGCTACTAATCCAGACAATCTGACATTGAAAATGCTTTTTATTTAAATAGGACTTTATATGAACCAGAAAACTCTCCACAACTATAACTAACACCTAATTCTTTACCTTCTTTGCTAAAAAAATAATCTGAATTTGATTCATATATCTCTTTAGCTAAATCCAGCGGATCCATTTCCCCTGTTTGATTGTTTAGTTCTTCATCAAATGCCCAATTATCAGTATATATACCTTCACAAACAACTTTTTTTTACTTGGCCAGCAAGAATTGCTTTCACAAGCTTTGCATTTGACATTCTTGTATACAAATTTTGATGCTTTTCAACGACAAATAGTGAAAAGAGTCTATTAGGCCATTTTTTTATACAAAGCTCAAAAAGCTCATTATTAAAGAACAAGTTATACTGTGGGTGCATTCTTACTGCATCAATGGATTCGTCGTTAGAATAATAAGAATGTTTCAAAAGATAAATAGCTAAGTCATAATCGGAAATACGGAACAAAACGCCAAATACCTCTTTAATACTGTCAAAAATATTTCTAAATTGAAAACTGTAATATGTATTTGGTCTTTCTAGTTCAATAAACCATATTTGCCTTGATACCAGCCAAATCTTTATATTTTGTTTTTTTTTACATAAATTTCATACTGCCTATTTTCATTCAAAGCAGGTATATCTTTTGCATCATCAACAATAATCATATTTCATCTACTTCCGTCCTTAAAATTCTCTTTTAAAGATTACGCAAGCTCTCATTTATAATTTTATCATCAGCATCTTTCCAGTACAACCAGCCATTATTTGACCCCCCTAAGATGAAATCCGTTGCTGTACTAGGTGATTTAAACGTATAATTTTGAGAAAAATAATAATTCCCATTAATTTTAACTATTATTTCTTGCTCTATGAAATTTTCTCTTAATTCTTTAAGTGATTCACTATTTGGTAAAACGTCAAATTTTATTTGGCTATCCGCATAAATTGTCAGTGTATTATCATTATTAAGATATCCCATAGCATTAATACCTTTTGCGTTGAGCGTAATATATCTATTTTTTTCTTTTCCCAAAATGCTATATTGAATAGTTGGATAAGGAAATATTTGTATTATTTTCTCTGTTAATGCTTTTGTTCTTTCATTTATATCCTTTATTGTCCAATTTTTCTTCTTAAGTATTGATTCATTCAATTTCAAATGTTTTGTACTAGCCAATATTATTTTTTTGTGTTCAAAATCACTATTCCCCATCTTACTATTATCACTAGCTGCTGCTAAAGTAAGATTTCCTATTCGATTTACTGTTTTTATGTAATCGTCCACTTCCAGCCCTGAAATTTTTTTCCAATATTCATTCTGCGTTTGAGGCATAATATGTTCAATATTTAAAGAACTAAGAACAACCGGAGCCGGATTTCCCTCAGTTTCTATTTTATCTAACACCCATCTTATATTTGAAAGTGAGTAAGCATTTGCCGTTTGTAAGAATGTTTTTATTTGACTATCATCAGGCATAAAAGCAGCCTTACCTTTGTTTTCATTAACTAAATAATATTTACAAATTCCAACTATATTTTCATAAGTTTTTTCTTCTTCAATACGGGTTTCAACACTCTTTAAATAGCCCGGAAAAAATCTTGAAATTGCGCTCGTATCCTGTCCGGCTATATATCTTCTGACTAAATAAGTATTAATTAATTTAAATATTTTCAGAGTTTGCTCTTCTGTTATCTTTTTATTTTCATAATGTTCTAATATAACCATCATAAAAGGAGCGGGCATAAAGCTTTGCAACTTCCTATAATCTTGTAATGTTACTCCCAATTCGTCAACTTTTTGAGACAAATATAATTTTTTAAATCTTCGGGCATCGCTCTTTATGTCATCCAACAATTCAACATAGTTTTTACATAAAATTTTATTTCCCCAATACTCTTTAAAAACGCCGTATAGTTCTTTTTCTGTTGTAAGAGTATATGTTTTTCCAGCTAAATAAAACCTAAAAAACTCTGCCATCTTCTTTGATTCCGGAAATATTTTTTCAAGTTCCAGCCAATACTCTTTATAAATTTTTTCCTGTTCAGAATTAGATTTGTTCATCATAATGTAATTTCTTATCAAATCTGCTGCCGTAAGTTTTTCTCCAGTAGAATTAATGCTTTCAAAAATTTGTTGTGCATCATCATTTTCAGCCAATTCAATTCTCACAATATACAGTGCCCTTACAGCATTAATAACATCCATTAGTGTATATTTATCACATAATAATTCTAGTTCTTTATAAATAAACCTATAATTTTCCATTACGCGTGAATTCTTAGTATATTCGTCAATTTTTCCGGCGGCAATGTATGAATACGCATCATCGTCCGAAACAGAAGGTTGCAATCTATACTTATACTGCTCATCGCCTGTCACATTTTCAAGATAATTATTATTCAACGCCTCTGCAATTTTATTCTCATTTTTGTTAAGCGCAATATTTCTTAAGGCATATGTGATCAAGAACATGGTAATCAGCCTTTGCTGTCCGTCAACAATTGCTCTTTCCCTAACCATAAAATTTGTTTTTACAATAACGTAAACAATAGTACCAATAAAATGTCTTTTTTTATTTCCGCAAAGAATTTGTTCTATATCAAAAAGCAATTGTTTAACCTGTTTGCTCTTCTTCCAAGTATAATTTCTTTGATATACAGGAATAACATATTGTGACCCATAGGCTTCTTTTATAAACTGTTCAAACACACTCATTGGACTAGCTTCCACAAATATCTCCTCCTACACTGTTTAAACTTCTTATAGTTTTTATTTTTTTTCTGCGACTAAAAGATTACCAAAATTAGCGTTAGGAAAATCATAATAGTACGTCAATAATTGTGACGCTTTTGATATTGACGATATTCTGGATATAAATTCTCCTACATCTAATGGTATTATGTCTATTTTGTCAAAATGTTTATATAGCTTAGCTGCTTCCTTTGTGTCATCATGAATAACAGGAGCTAAAAATACCGAAAACGATTTTTCTTTATTTTTTTTGTGCTCTATTAAATGTCTGCGAATAGGCACAATCTCATTATTCACCTGATCATGTCTTCCGCACATAAGTGTTACTTCAAAAAAGCTATCATAATCACAATCGTAGCACTCTATATCAGCCACTCCACCACCTGCTGTAAAAGTTGGTAGCCCCTCGTCATCCACAGAATAATTTGGGTTTACATCTAACCCCGCAAGCTGTTGTACTAGTGCTAAACTTGTTAAAAACTCTAATCTAGTTGGTGCATTTATAAACTTTAGCATCAAATCTTTTGAAGGTTGTTTCTTGCATACTTTATTTAATTCGTCAAAAACTTTCTCCGAGGAATATTCTTTCGCATACTTATAAAGTGTATGTTTTCTAACATCTGCTATATCTATTGAAGTATCTTGAGCAATTTCTAAAATATGACTATCAATGCTACTCATATATTCACAATATGCAGAAACAGAATTGTACACCTTACTACTTGGATAGTTTTCTAATACATATGAAATTTTTTCTTTTTCGATCATATTAAAATCAATGAAGCGACCATTGCCACGCAAAGAAATTACACCTGTGCTCCTCATTTTCCTAATATATTCATCTACCGCTTCACTACATATTTTGGACATTTTAAATCTATTTGCTTTGGTGTAGTCTGCATCTAACAACTCCAAACAAATATCGTATATAAATTCATCAGAATAATTAAATCCAACTTTTAGACGTATTTGTTTTATGGTATTATATAGCTTTTTAGCATCACTATCAGGCCAACAAACAAAAAGCGGTATTTCTTGTCTAAATACTCCCGCACCATTCTCATTTTTATCTTGCTTTAACAAATTCAAAACTTGCAGAAGTAATACTAAAGGGACATTTGAGTTTAAATTTTTTTTAAAAGGATTATTTGTTGGATATTTTATTAATGCATTAAGCATTACATTTTGAATCTTTTTTTCGTTGACAGGATTTTCATTATATGCATCAATAAGCATATGTCCAGTAACTGTTATACTGATATTTTCATTAATATCATAAGTCAAAAAGCCAAATTCTTTTTGCAATTTATACCAGGTATCAAATCTTGAAGGCCAGCCTTTATCAAAGCCAGCCTCTTTATGTTCCTGCGGACTATTCAATATAATATCTTCAACTTGATTTCTTGTGAAGCTACTATCTTCATCATAATATATTTTTTTGTAGTTTTCCTTTGTAAGTTCATACTTTTGTGTAGCATACAGTTTTTTAGTAATCAAATTTACAATAACTTCATGTATGATTTCATTTGTTAATTTTCTCCCCTCAAAGGGGAGGATGCAACTAAGAAAGCCTGCAATTCTGTCAGGGTTTCTCATCGTTGTTGAAAAAGCTAATGGTTTTCTTTCTGCTTTTCTATTCCATGACATAATTAGTTACAAAGACCTCCTTAGACGTAGCTTTTAATGTGTTATCATTAAAACTAATATAATTACTATTAATTTGATAAACGGTGTATTTTTTTGACCATTCACAAAATACGGTGTTTGTTTTTCCTTTATGCCGTATCAAATTGGTAATACCGAATCTAATACCCTTTTCATTCAATTTATCTAAACAATCACATAACCTTTGTTCCTCTTTTTCATTCCAGAACTTATTATATTCCGATCCGGATATTAAATACGGAGGATCAAAGTAAATGTATGAATTAGCGTTTGGTCTAATAGTATTTAAAAATTTTGCAAAGTCAAGATTATAGAATTTGGTATTTTTTTTGCTGAAAAAACATAAATAATTACAAAGAGCAGCATAAACATTTTTATTAAAGTCTACGTTTCCTACAGGCAAATTAAACGCACCGTTAGAATTGAATCTGATCATATGATTAAACCCATATATCAATAATAGATATAGTAAAAGGAAATCATTGTTTTCATTAAAATCTTTTTTCATTTTTATATACGCATCTTTATTATAATGCGCGTAATATGTTTTAATATATTGTTTCTTTAAAGAGTCTGGCACACATACATTATTAAAAGAGCAGGACAAACCATAGTGCTTAATTTTATCAAATAAAGCTTTAAAAAGACTTTTTTCTTTATTAGCATACGATGAAATTTTCTGGTGTAAAGCAATCACGTAATAATCAATGTCATTAATTATATATTTTTCGGCTTCAACATTTAAAAATGAACTCCCCCCTCCCGCAAATGGTTCTATGTAAGTCTTTATATCTTTTGGAAAAAATCTTATTAATTGAGGCATCAATTTATATTTATCTCCAACGTAAAAAAATGGAGACCTTTTAATTATCTTTTTCATTATTGATTCACCTTTGTAATAAAAAGCATCTCTTTATGATCAACAGCATCAGTTTTGCCTGCATTGAACCTGTGATAGCTCTTTTTAAAGACCTTTGTAGTTCCTTTTCCTTCTAATATATTCTTAATTTCTTCTAATGAAATCTTGTTTCTAGATGAAGAGCTTTTAGAATCATATGTGTTATTGTATGTTACAACTATATACTTAGCATTTATGTTTTTTATTAAATCAGCGAAAGCCTCCGGAGCACTATTTCTACAATAGGATGACATATTCTCCTCAGGTGGTTTCATTGCAACTCCATATAACTCTGGCTTATCCCATTTTGTGATCGTTTCTAACAAATGATAAAAGCGAGAATACTGCCGACTATTGTATGGTGGATCGATAAAAGCCACATCTGCGCATATTTTCTTTGCTAACATATTTGAATCTTCTCGAAAAATTTTAACTTTATTAGTTGTAATTATCGGTTCTATTAAGTCAAATTTGAATTCTGTTCTAATTGCTTTTCCTTTAATAAATGCTTCATAATGCCCAACTGTGTTAGCACAACGATCTAAAGAATAAAGCAAAGACGCCAGAAGGACATCGTATTCATGTTCCGTTATCTTTTTCTTCTTCAAATCTTTTAAAATATCTTCACGTATATATCCTATTAATTTAGCATCTTCATTTTTAAAATATTTATCACCATAATTGATAGAAACGTAATTATCCTTCAATTCTTTCTTATTAATTTCCTCATATTTCCGGGAATATTCGTTCATTTTTTTATTATCTATTTTCTTTTGTGTAAAAAACGCTTTATAAATTATTTGATTTGAAAAAAGGAAGTCATTGATTACTGTACTCTTTGTAATATCCAAAAGAGATGCTGATACAACTCCTGTGCCACCAAACACATCAAATAAACTTTCATGACAATCACAATTTTCGACTATCATTTTTTTTATCCAAGGCATCAATTTATATTTGCTTCCGGTATATCTTCTATTATTAATTTTCATATAAAATAAACTCCATTTTTATTCTTCTATACCCATCATCATTTTATAATGTTGTTCCTGGTGCATGGATTCGAAGATTAGTTTAAACACTAGTTTGTACTGCTCCACGTCAGTACCATCTTCTATATAATTAAGTCCGTCACTAACGGTTGATGAGCTTTCCTCCATATAAGAAAGTAAAGCCGCTGCGAGATGATATTTATCATAATTCGGATTAGGGCCATTTATTTCGTCCACAAACTTTTCTTTGTTATCTTCGAGTACAATCTCATATAGATTATGTCCTTCATAACCACATAATTGTATAAAGTAATATTCTAGGATGCGTCTAATCACATTGGTTATTGTATTTACCGTTTTTAATTCTTTGTACTCATCCCATAATGCGGCGTAAGAATTTTGGATTGGATTATAATTTTCCATATTAGTAGGCTCACTTTGGCTCTGTCTAACGCAAAGTTTTAAGCTAGAAATATTTTCTGTTTTACGGATTACATAAAAATTAACGCTACGATACTGATTTTCATGATGATATGTTATTTCCTTATGAAAATATACGTTGTGTGTAAGAATAAAAATTTGTTTTATATAATCCCCAACAATTCTTTGATTTAAATAATCTGTATTATTATTGCAAACTTCAATCATTTCTCTTACCAATGCGCTGACTATAAATAAAGCGCTGCTGTCCAAGCTAGATACAGGATCATCTATGACGACTATCTTTTCTTTAACTTCTTCGCTATTTAAACTGCCGCGAACAATATTATAAAAATATAAAAAGGCGATAAAATTTCTTTCTCCCTCACTAAGATTTTCTGCTACAGTTCCGTCATACCTAATTACTTCGTAAGTGTTTGGAACATTCTCTTTAGAATGAAGGCTAAATCCCTGAAACCCCGAATGAGAAAGAATATTATTAATGCTTTCTATTGTGCTCTCTGTATTAATAGTCTTTTTATTAAGTTCATTAATCTTTTGAGCTAAAGAAAAACCTAGACTTGTTAATTTATCCATATCTATTTTTAACTGCTTTATTTCTTTATCTAAGGCAGCTACTGTATTATTATAGCTTTTAACTTCGTTGCCCAAGAAATCTGCAAGATATTCCCAAACATTTTTTTTGCATTTTATCTTTTGTGTTTTAATATCGTTAACGATATCATTGTTTCCCCTAATTTTTTCATTTAGAGAATCAATAATCGCATTCATTTCAGTAATCAAAGTATCTATTTCTTGCAGAGCAATAATCTTACTCGGTTCCTTAACTTTTGCTGCAATTCTCTGTTTGTCAATTGTAATGGCATCTGCTAATGATTGTAATTTTGTTTTATATTCTTCTAAATCTATACCCGGCATTGCAATATCTATGTTGGTATTTAACGTGCTAAGCACGGAATCCATTTCTTTTGAAAATGTCTTTTGAAACTCTATCACATCTGAAATTTCATTTTGATAGATTTCATCAAAACACGCAGCTATTTCATCATCAAAATTAGCAGGCAATGGCTGCTGACAATATGGACATTTACCATTATTGTTTTCAGAATAATGACTATGTCCATCACGCACCCAATCTGTTGCCTTCAACGCCTTAACAAACTTCGAAAAATCTGTTTCACTACTGCTTGATATTATTTTTCCTACCAGTCCATATCCTGAAAGCGATTGAAATGTAGTATCTTGTGGTTTTGAGAGTTCTTGATATATTTGAGCTTCTTTTGAATATGCCGTTTCACATAATTTTCTTAATTCTTCAAAATCATGTTTTCGAGGATTTATTACTAGTATTTCTTGAGCAAATAACGCAGGCTTCTTTTTACCTGTAATCGGAGCGTCAAATATTTTTCTTAGCTGTTCTACTTTTTTCCAACAAGTTGTTTGAAATGTTGTCATAGCTTGTTCCTTGCCAAGAGTTTTCTCCGTAATTGATTTTTTATAATTTAGATACTCTTCACGTTTTTGTTTTCGTTCTGCCTTTAACTGTTCTAATTCTTTTTGAACAGCTATATTTGTTTCGTTGATGGTAAAGACTCCTGGAAGGTTATCATAATTCGCAAAATTTTCTTTTATGAAAGTTGTATCATATACAAGCACATCATAGTCAAGAACAGACGTACCTGCATCCCACTGCAAATCGCTTTCATCTTTGACGGCACAGGCAATAGTAGATTTGCCAACACCATTTTTACCATAAAAAAAATTAATAAAAGTTGGTTCTATTACTGTATTAGAAAATGTGGCATCATTTAGTCTAATTTGTTTAATTGCCGATGTCATCTTGGTTGGCATTACTTTTACCCCCTTGACAAACTATTCTTTTATTTTTCCCTTTCTAACCCACTCGTCAACTTCAGAAATCTTAAACTTATATCTTTTTCCTGCTTTATATACCGGTAATTTTCCCTCTTTAATCCATGTACGAACCGTATCTTGGCTTAAGCTAAGGTGTTCAGCAATATCTTCAAGATTTACCCATTTTTCTATTTGTATACTTTCATCATCTTCTCGCATTATATCACCTCCAGAATTTCACTAATTTTTTCTATTACTAGTTAAAGACTAAAAATTTTTATTCCAGCTTCTCTCAAAACTTCTACCATGTTAACTTTTTTAATAGCCCAATGTACCCGATTTAATTCATTAAATGAAGAAGCTTTACCAAATCCTAGCTCTGCAGCAAGTTCATTTAGTTTCTGCTGTGGCACTGGATTCAAGCCCTGATAATATACTTTTATGCCATTATCCTGCACTTTAATATCTGTGAGCATCCCATATACAGCCATATGATCGTCATCAGTTTTACCATATGAATGATTTTCCGTAGCTATTATAGTTGGAAATGTCTTAATTATTGCAATTGCTTCTGGAGTTAATGCTGCATAGGCATTTTTTAACTCTTGGGATGTGCTTTCTGTTATAACTCTAGTCTTATCTAAAAGGAAATGATTTGTCTCATTTAAATCTTCATCCCCAACAACTATAAGATTGTAAAAATCAGGATTAAAGGCTTCTACTCGCTCTTGAATAAAACCACCTTTTGAAGACGGCACATTAATCACATATACAGGTCCGTATTCATTGTTTACGGTATCCACGCGTGCCATTAATGTATTACCGTCGCCCGATATGTTTACAGTAGTCATTTTGGATTCATGTTGTTCTTTGTGTGGAATAGAAGGTGTAACTTTATTTATCATTTTTCTTTCCCCCGAACACATTATTAACCGTGTCTACATGTCCATAAACATTGTTATTATTACCGGTAATGTTTATTACCATTTGTTGAGCAGGTCTAGGATTATTTTCCTTGACTTGCTCTTTTTTATTTATGTCTTCTTCATTAGAAACCACTTCTGCCTCTTCTACATTTTTTGCCTCTACTGGTTCAACTATGGTCACATACGTCAATGAAATATCTTGCCAGCTTTCTCCTACGTTTCCCTCATATACTCTGGGAGCACGTCCTTTTGGAGGACACCATATATCATATGGTTCACGTCCAATATTAGCCGCTTCCTGTCGCATTATAGAATAATGAAATATTCCTAATAAAAATGATTGAAAACAAAAATAACATCTTTCCAATAATTGTTTTTTTGATATATAGCTGCCATCTTCTTCTACATAGAATTTTTGTTCGTCAGGAATAGTTTCGTCTTCAGAGATTAATTCTACGAGGGCCTTAACAAGTTTTTCGTCTTTTTTTATACTATCTTGCACTTGAATAAATTTTTCACAAAATATTGCTATTTCATTTAAAGCCGTACCATAATTTTGTTTAATTTTTAGGTCAAACATCCTCAAGGCATTTATATCTCCAAAAGGAAAATAGGTGCCTCCCTTATTTTTACACTGCTTATAATCAGAAGTATTTCCTTTGATTGTATTCATCATTGATTGTGACGGCTTCTGATAATCTTGAACTATCACACTCGCTAAGGCCATTAGAACGTTAGGTTCTGAAAGACCATCAGAAGCACCCATATAATGCTCTCTAACGCCAAATCTAGGTTTTCGTGCTTCTAGCAGCAACGTGAAAAATGTGCCGCCGCATAATCTGAATTTCACATTTTTTGTCATTTTAAGTACCTCAGCAAAAAAAATACCTACTCTACTAACTTTACTAACTAGAGATAAATAACTTAGCTAACTATTAGATGTTCCTGTGAGAAATCACAGGAGCATTTTTTACTTAGCAATACCCAATAAACCCTACTAAATCATTATAACATCCTACATCATTTCCTTCAATGTATTTCGGGTTATATATGTATCGCTAGTAGAAAGTTTCCTCCTGTGATTAATCCAAAAAATTAATTTACGGAGGTCAAAAAATGACAAACACGAAAAAGCGTTACTACCCCATCCGGACATCGGAGAACCCGAAAAAGACCATTTTAGTTCCAATTACTGAGGAACAATACCGCTCTATTTATCGAAAAATTTGGAGTATCAGGAAGAATGAGCAGGACAATGGACGTTGCATGTGCCCTAAAAAGTTACTTTGGACCTGTGACGGTATGTGCCTCGACTGCAAATTTCATGTTGACAGCAAGGTTATATCCCTGGATAAGCGCATCTCTACTACCAATGATAATAATTTAACACTACTAGACGTACTGGCTGATTCTTCTATTGACACAGGCGATTTTGTAGCTGAAGCTTTAGTGTGCAAGCAACTTCTGAAGCGCCTTGTCGAGTTCATGCCTTCAGCGCCTGAAATAGGTAAATTGCGTTTAAAAGGCTTCTCAGACCAAGCTATTGCGCAAAAGCTCGGTATTCCACGCACCACAATGCTCAGCCAATTAAAACAAGCATTAAATAAGATTATTCAAGAATATCCAGACTTGATTAAGTTCTAAACATAATAAGCTTGAAAACACTTCTCATACAGTGCTTTCAAGCTTATTTTTCATCTGGTAGGCGCCATCCAAACCTTACCAGTTCCTCTGTAAATATTAACTAGTCCTTCTCCATTAATTGCAGAGCTTATAACTGTTCTGCCGGATTTGCCAACAGTAAATTCAAGACTTCTGGACCAGGCCACAGCCATACTACCATCAATCTTTAATTCATCATTATCCAATGTTACTTCTATTAACTCTTCTTTGGGAACAGGACTCTCCAATACAGCCACACCATTTCCTTGTAATGACAGATTAAATAAGCCTTCATTCCCCGCGAGAGAAGCCGACAGAGTCTTACGCATAGCTGTTTTAATGCTTATTTGCCCGTCACAAGCCAGGAACATTCCATCCTCAATAACCATAGATCCCCATTGGTTAATATCTACAAGCAATATGTGCTTATAAGTAGGTTCAAGCATAATCGTACCATTGCCGCTATATTCAGGCTTTACTGTGCTTTCTTTAGTTACCTTAGATGATAACATCTTACCAACTAAATCACCTAGCCCCTTAATGCCTGAGCCGCTTGTAATATTGCCGGCCACCCACTGCATAGCACCACTTTGCAATATAAAGCTATTATCGTTGAGTTCAATCATTACTTGCCTACGCTTAATATTCATTTTCTGAGCAAAATACACGGCTGCTGCATCATCAGGTTGTACGCTTAGATCTGATTGGTATTCCACCACTTTTACGCAACCCATCTGGTCAATTACTTTTACATTACTATTATCTTCTAAATTTGAAATCTTATACATTTGGCGGACCTCCATTGGTTATAATCTTGGTTTAAGTATAGCATATAAGTACACACAAAACAAAAAATAAGGCCATCTACGGACGTTCCGTAAATAGCCTTATAATCATGTTTTCGCTATAAAATTGACCTCGTTAAATGGCCTGTGAGCCGTTTAATTTGGGTGGTTTGATAACTTATACCTAAGGAAAAATAGGTTTAAAGAAATATACACTTTTATCTCCCCACCAATAATCCAATTCCCAACCCACCTAACAAACTCCATACCCTATTTTGCCACAGGACTCTTTTCTGAATCCTGCGTTCTTTTTCTATTTGCAGCCTCAATGTCTCTAATGAGGCCTGCAATATCTGTATTGAGCTTTCGGCTTTCGTGAGCGAGGTCTTGGCACTCGCTAATTCCATCTGAGACTTCCTCAGCTGCTCTTTGGCCAGATTCAACTGCGTCCTCAGCTCTTCTGATGGAGTCTTCAGCGTTTTCAACTTTTCTTCCAGCATCACGAGCAGCACTTCCTGCTGACCTAGCTTCTGTTTCAATTCTGTCCATTGTGCTATCGGCACGATTATCTGTTCCTCGGCCTGACACATAGCACCAAACAATGAACCCCACGAGCAGCAAAAGCAAAGCAATGTAAAAATAACGGTTTTCTCTAAAATACTCTTTGATAGATTCCACAAGTCCATTCCCTCCTCTAATTTACTACGGTCAAGACAACATCAATACCTGCATTGACGCTGGCAATAATTTCTTCAGACATTTCCACGCCTTCTTTGTTCTGCATTCTGAGGCAGCCTAAGGTCTTATACCACCCTTGGTAATCAGCATATGGTTCCGGGCTGTTGGAACCGCCACCGTGAATATCTCGTCCTCTCTCATCACCTGTAGTGATATAAAAATTACCATAAGCAGCGCCATACTTTCCATGGGTTACCTCGGCAGTGATTCCGTGATAGGTTCCATTGGGCAGGCTCTCTCTTTCCTGGCCTTTAGAGTTATAGCCAGGCCAGAAATCGTCACGGCATTCGTAATCTCCCATCTCGTTATAATCTGTATCAAGCATATACATCCTTTGCTTATGTCTTTGAAACTGTATCTCTTTTAACATTCTTTCTCACCTTCCCCCAGCTTAGTTTCCCTCACTGTATTTCTTTCCAGTTCCTCAAATGCATCCGGGATGCCGTCCCCGTCAGAATCTATGAAAGCTTTTCCCAGAAAGCCAACTGCAGCTATGGCCGCAGGCCCTAGGAGCACCTTTACCATCTCTATGATGCTTATTAAGTCCACCTTGCCTACAGCCTTGGCATTAAACACAACTCCCAAAACGAACAAAAAAATAAGCAGCGCATAGATGGCTATGACACTGCAGACAAGCTTTACTGCCGGCTTAGTTAATCTGAATTTCTTTATCTTCTTAACCCACTTCTTTATCATCGGTAACATCCTCCTTGTAGTTTGGCAGGGCATTTATCTCTGCCATTAAGTCATCAATAACCCCATTTGCGCCAAGAGCCTCATAGCTTTCATACGAAGCTACAAGGCTCTCTTTTGCATATATGGGTATCCACTTTTTCTCTTTCACGTAATGGTTATAGGCCTGAATAATCCTGTCCCTAAGGAGGGCCTGTACACCACTTCGTAAGGCATTGCGCTTTCTTTTCCTTATGCGTATTTCAGTGATTATGTATGTCCCCAGCGCCCCTATTACTACGCTCATGACGTTTATTAATATTCCTTCTCCCGTCCTACTCACCTTCTTTCTGCCAGACTAATACCGATCCGACATAGACTTTCACAATTTCCGTGCTACCCACATATATGGCCGTAATAGGCAGACTCCCCACTTTAATCATTAGGCTCCTCCCTTCACCAGATAAACCGTGCCTTCTACCGGTATTTCAGGAATGGCATCTACCACCTGTATGGGAGGAACTGTTATCTCTTTCCAAGAGCTACCTACATACCTATATTCTTTACCGGTAGAACTTACATATGCCCGTAAGCCCTCAAAAGGAAGGCAGTATTCATAACCGCCGTTTAGGTAGTGGGCTACCTGGTCATCTTTTCCTTCCCAGTCTCCCGTGGCACTTTTGGCAATTAAAAAAGCAGCCCCTTCTTCAGGGCTGCCAGGTAGCGAAGTCAGTATGTCTTCAACTGTTAAACTAACAAAAGCGTCAAGCCTATTTAATGCCTCATTTACTGTTACTTCTTTCTGCGACTGGTTTACCTCCAGGTACTCCAGTCCTATTCTTTTGGTGCTGCTCAAATAACCACATCCTTTCCTAGTCCTCTTCCACGGGTTTCGCTTATCTGATAAATTCTTGCAGAATAAAACCCCGTGTCCTTGTCCTGCATTTCTTTGCTGTATGTGAACTTCTGCTCTGTGGACGCTACCGTCCTTAGCACTTTCCCTTTAGCATCTAATATTTCAATATCATAAACCTCAGTGTTCTCAGACAAAGGCACATCAGAATAATCCTTCCAGGCGCCGTTCTTTCTTGTCCTGCGTTTCCATGATATATTGCATTCCCCATTCTGCCACTTGGCTTTTAATGAGCAGACGCTCCAGGGCCTTGCCATTATCGCCTGCGGCGTAAAATCATAATCCTTATAGCTCTCGTTTAATACAGAACTGTTCCTGGGCCCGATCCTTAGTTTTACGTTTGTGTACCAGTCGCTTACCGCTATGGGCAGGGCAGATACGCCAGTTGTGGTGATAAGGACGAAACGCTCTCCTGCCACGTGACTGCTCACCATATGTTCCGTGCCGTTTCTGCCGCGCAGCAACCCCTTCAGCCTATAGGTATTTTCCCCTATAAGCTCAGCGTTCCTGAACTGGATTACTTCTTCCCCCAACACAGCCGCATTGGCAAAGTTCAGTACTTCTTCCTTTGTATGACTCTCTAAAACCCCTGCCACGAGTTTCACGTCTACAGTATGCCCGTTGTCCCAGTACTGAGGCACTCCTTCCGGCAAAGTCGTTACAGCTTCTCCAAATACCCCTGCTCCCGTAAAAGTCATCTGGTGCTCGTAGCTTATGCCGTTGTCATAAGACCTGTAGACATTAGCTCCATAAAAACTCTTAGCCCCTATGGCTATGTAAACATATTCGTCACTGCTTGACGTGTCCTGAGGCACTTTAGGAAAATCTAATATATAGGCAAAGACTTCGCTAGGCATAGACACTATTGTTTCCGGCACTTCATCTACCGGCCTTGATACCACAGTGTAGTTACCTGCGTTCACGTTATTGGCTGAGATCACGTTAAGCCCCGGCCTGCCAAAGTTAGACTTTGTTACCACGACCAGCTGCTCACCTGTGTCGTCCGGCAGATCAAGCTGCAAAATATCTCCCGGCAGGACAAAGCCGTATTTCATGGGCAGTTTAAACTCATAGCTTGTCCTTGCCATCCACAGTTCATAAAGGCGCATCTCTGCCACTGACTTCGCCACGCTGTCACTCATTACCACGGAAGTAGACATGCTCTCTTCTGTTATGGCACCCGTAAGCTGCCTATACCCGGTCTGTGAACCCGTCTGGTAGTCATTATCCTTGGATAGGTAGGAAACCGTGAGCCTTTTAGGCAGTTCCATATCATACTTGGTGGAAATCTGCAACGGTTCATCAGATGGCTTGTTTTCATATGCCCCTATTTCTCCTGATGACACGGCCACCACATTAGAAAAATTCCTGGGAGCAAAGACCAGCTTGCCAAACCTCTCTGCCCCTTCGAAAATATGAACCACTCTCAGTTCTTCCATCTGTTCCCTGAAGGTCTTACTGCCACTGCGCAAAAAGCCTTCTACGTTTATGCCACCTAAAGCAGAAGCATCCACATCCTGCTGCAAGATAAGCCCCGCGTCTTCGCTTATCTCTTCCACTATTTCTTTAAGGTTCGTCTTAGGGAACTGTACCACAAAGCTAAAGGTCGGTATCCTGTTGCCAAAGTCCGTAAGGACCATGTTGCGAAACACTATATACGCAAGACCCCTATAGGCAGGAACCTTACCCGCCCCTTCTATTGCTTCCATAAAGTCATCCGGTAACTGGCTGTCAGATCCGTTATATAACCTATAGTCCACATCACTTAAGGATATGGAGTTCCCGTCTGCCCAGACATCGCTTATGCCTACTATAGGCCCCCTTGCCAGTGCTATGGCAAAGGACGCAGAATAAGTATAAGTCGTGGTCGTTGTCTTACTTCCTCCGCCTCCTTTGCCACCGGATGACGTGGTTGTTTTCTTGATGTGCTCCGTAAACTTAGTGCCCCAGATAATGTTTCCCGTAATGCGTACTTTGCCGTAGCCTTTGTTTATGGCGCTGCCTACGCTGCAGGTCTGAATGTTAAGGTCGCTTACCTTCCCTTCGCTCACCTGGTTGGCAGGAGTTAAAGCCGACACTATGTAGCTGTCCACGATGCTCGCTCCTGCCATAAGGAGAAATGAGGCAAAAAAGCTCATGGGATTTGCTGCCAGAAACAGTGACGCCGCTACTGTTGCCATTAGTCTTCCACCTCTTTGAACTCAAAAGCCGTCCTGAGACGCTTTTTCCAGAAATTATCCAGATTACTTACTATGACCTTGCCCACGTCCATATCGCTGTGAATGAACTTTTCCCTGCCAAGATAAATCCCGATGTGGTGGCAGACAAAGCTGGGACGGTAAGAAAAAAGCAGGATATCTCCTGCCTTAATATCTTCCAGCTTCTTTTCCGTCATTATTTCTTTGCAGGTGTTATATAGACGTTCCTCTTTTTTGAATAAATGCCAGGTTGCCGGATAATCCATGACTTCTACCTTTGTTCCCGTAAGGTTGGCGTAAACACCTCTTGCCAGTCCTGCGCAGTCACACGCCACCTGTTTTCTGGCCTGCTGGTGCTGCCACTTGGTCCCAGCCCAGCCTTCTGCTTCTTTTACTATCTCGCTTCTTTTCATTTAATCACCCCACTTATATGCTCCTACCCTTACGTCTTCTCCTTCTGCAACAATGTTATCAGAACTGCTCACGGGATAGCTTGCCGCATAAGAATTCCCGATTATATACGGCTCCCCTCTAAAATTAACCAGGTTGTTAAACCTTGACCTGCAAGTGGTGGCATTCCCGTCACAGCCTGCCGCTATGTTAAAAGTATCCCCCGGAAGTATCCCATAGGGCATCGGGAGGAACAATTCTGTTTTTCCGTTAGCATAATACTTTTTTACTTCCATCTGCATACCTGCGTTTTTCCCGGTAACCCATGTGATCACACCATAAGAATAAAAGTCTTCTGCCTGCCTCAGGTTCATGACGAAACTCCCGTCATCCTGGATGCCGGTAACAGCTCCTGCATGTGTCCAGTTGGGAAGGTAAATACCGCACTCACTGCTGCCAAGGTGCGTTCTGCAGGTCTTTTGGTATACCTTGCCCGCCTGCTGCTGGTACGCCTCCATAAGGCCCCGTATTTCTGCCGTAAAGCCGTTCTTCCCATAGTTCACTTCTCCCAGTGTTCCTTTACGCATGAGGAATATTTCATCTTTGGTGTTCTGGTAATTTATAAGAAACACCTCAATAGCAGCATCGGTATATAAACCCTTGCGGAGGTCAACTGCCGTCAAAGAATCACTTCTCAGCATGCCTTCCGCGTCAAGGTTGTCCACTGCCATATCTCCTGAAGTGGAAACAGCCGTCGGTGCAAACCCTGTGGCAGCCTTATACACCAGCCCGTCATATGTTATGTCCTCATCATGGGAAGTAAAGCCTAAGACCATACCGTCTTTCCTTGTTATCTTCCAGCACCAGGCGCTGTGAACTATCTCGTTTTGCATCCAAGGAATACCGTAAGGCTGCTCCACGGTAAGGATTATGGTGAAGTTCTCGGTCATGTGGGCCAGGGTAACAAAGCAGATACGGATAAAGTCTCCGCAGACTTCATTATCTACAGCTGTATTTATGAGCCTATGCATTTTTACCCTAAGGCCGCCCGGAGTATATATCCGTTCTATATCCCCTGCCTTCTCATCGTCTGCTGCCGTGCCGATAGCTCTGTCCATAGTGACTTTAAGACCGCCGAACGAATATATCCTCTTGGCATCACCTGTTATTTCCTTATCTCCTGCTGAGTTTATTTCTTCCAGCATCCTGATGGTCAAAGGCTCAGAGCTATACACCCTTTTTATGTCCCCCGCCTTTTCTCCAATCTCTGCCTCATTTATGCCAAGAACCATGCCTACGCTAATGGTCTCGCTCATGATACCGCATCCTCTACATAGGAAACGGAGAAAATGTCTGTGAGTCCTGTGGAATCAGAAGCCTTGGCAGCAATACAGAGAACAACCATCACGTTTGTGTTTTCTACAGTAAGGCCAAAAGTACTGGAATAAATACTGTTGGCGACAAAATAGTTCGCTGCCATAATGGCTTTAAACGTATCTAGGTCGCTGACTGAGTTATATGAATTGCTGCTTTTATACATGGTGAGAAACGAGACGTCGGCAATTGTCATAATCTGCAGATTGGTGGCCTTAAACCCTGTCTCGCAACGAAAACAGATAGGCACAATAGCGCACCCGGTACTGTTATAGCTTGCATGGCTATTTGTCATGATGCCCTTTAGTGTCGTTGCATCCGTTATTTCTTCTCCGTCCGTGCCACCCGGCGTTCCATTCAGATAAAGCTTAAGATGCGCCATTATAACAACTCCTTGCGTATATTTTTGTGGTAAGGTCAGGGCTGTTGTCCTCGTCCCCGCTGGCAGAAGCCAGTATATCCAGCTCTACATTGGTATCTCCCACAACACCCAGAGCCACTATCCCCCGATAAAAGTATTCGCCATTAAATTTTAAATAATCGCCATAGCCGTAATCTCCTCCGCCATTTCTAGCAACGCAATTCTTAAAATAATATTTACGCGCGGTATTTCCCCGAATCTCAATTTGTACAAGGTAGTAGGTTTCCCCTGCATCGGCCCTTATAAAGATCGGGACTTTCTTGTATAAGGTCACTCCTGCTGCCGGATAAAAACCGTCAAAAAGGACGGGGTTCGTGAAATCGCCGTTACTGATTTCTTCCCCGTCCTGAGAACCTTTTGTTCCATTCATATAAAAATGTAGTGTCAAGCTACACACCTCCAAAATAATCCAAGTTTAAATAATTGCTTGTGTTATCCCCATAGTCTGCATCTTCAGGAATATCGCACTTTAAGAAAAACAGCACATTTCCTCCTGCTATATATGGGATGTCGAACCTGTCACTCCAGCTTTCCCCATTCAAGGACACAGAGAACCATTCCTTCTGCGGACCGTCAAGGGTTCCTTTTACAACCAAGGCAGGCTTGGATGCTCCTATGGTACGCAAGGCATAGGTAGATATCACAGGGTTTCCCCTGGTTCCTTTTAAGGCCAGTTTCCTTTCATTGGTAATAAGGTCGCCGTCAACATCTCCCGCCGTGACCTCACCACCATAAATACTTAATACGCTCATGTTGCCTCCTAAAACTTTAGTTCTATCAAGGGTATATCCGTCCAGCCTGCCGCTTTTACCAGTTCCCAGTTAGCAGTCATGGAATCTGTGTCAAAGCGAACCGGCACGTCAAACTCAAATGATGCCAGAATGAGCTTATTAACAGCCGGTGCCTCATTAAATGTTACCCTTCCAGTTGTGTAATCACATAACCAAGTGAATTGCTGTTCTTCGCCTTCCTTGTTTTTCCTTATTTCCATAGCCCTTTGCCAGGTTAATTCTTCATCCTCGGCTATATCTACTAAATAAATATGCAGGCTGCCTTGGATAGGCTTTAGTATCTTCCTCTCCTTGGCAATCCACAGTTCCTCGTCTATGTAGAATTTTCTGAGCTGGAATGTTCTTGTGGCTCCGTCTGCTCTGCCTAAAAACTCTCTATCTCCTTCATGGTCGAAATAGTCATAAAAACGGAACCCATAGGCTTTGCCGCACCTGTTGTGGAAAAAGGTCAGGAGCTTATAAAACTCTCCTTCTTCTTTTACCCCCAAGGAAACACTGCCGGAGCATCTTGGATATGTCCAGTTAACATTCCTCTGCTCCGCCCCGTTTGGCATGGTCACTATATCTGTGCTGTAGCTTGGCCCAAAGGTGGAACCTGCCCCAATGCTTAAGGGAAAGCGAACCTCATGAAATAATGCTCCCATTACGTGTTCCTCCTTCCGCGCGCTACCATGCCTGCAAGGCTAGAGCTAATCTGTGCTCTTGACTGTTTGAAGCTTTCTGCGTCAGGAGTAGAAACGTACATGTTGATGCTGCTGCCTCCCATCATAGCCTTTGTGTCCTTGTTATTAAACACCCTGGACAGGCTGTTAAACTTCACGAGTTCCGGTCCTTCTTCTCCAACAAGAGTAAGACCACTCACTACGCCTCCTCCTGCTGCGGCTCCAATAGAAATAGAAGGTCCTGCAGACACATAACTGTCTAACCCGCCCGTAAGATTAAGCCCGCCTCCGCTTACGCTTATTATGCTGCCAAGGAGGGAATTATTCTGTGGCATTATGGACTGGAACATCCCCATGGTAACCCTTGCCGCTGCCCACTTAGCCACCATCTCCGCCACCATAGAAATAAATGAACTTAAAAGGTCGGCAAAGGACTCTTTGAGGCTAGAAGATCCTGTAATTACTCCCTTAAAAAAGTCAGCGAAAGAATCTGCCACATCACCCACGCCACTCTTAAAAGAATCGGAAAAAGTTGTATGAGCTTCTTTCCATAAATCGTAGTACTGATCTATGAAGCTCCTGGCATTTTCTTTTCTAAGCTCCGTAAGTGCCTGCTCAGAAGACAATACCTCCTGCATCATGGCAAGGTCTGTTTCTTTTCTTGCCTTGGCAAGGTCATCCTCAAATAACTTTGTTGCCATGTTAAGGCTTTTAATCTTCTCCTGCTTTTCTGCTTCTATAAGTACCAGCTCACTGGCTATCTGCTGTGAGAAACTGACCTTGCCTTTTTCTGTTTCCTCAAAGGCTATGCCGTTTTCTGTCCAGGCTGACATCATGGCACCTTGCTCAGGTACGCTTGCCTTGGCAAATTTAAGAGCCATATCCCGGTATTTTCTTTCCAGCTCAACGGCATATTTATCTGTTTCTAAAAGCAGCTCCTGATAATCTTTCCTTACGCCCTCAAGTCCTAGTAGCTTATTTCTTTCGGTAAGATCCAGAGCTAAATCCTGGGCGCTGTCATTTATGCGATTTAATGTTTCTTCCCATTCCAAGGTTTTTGCCCTGAGGTTATCTATACTTTCCCTTGCCCCGGTAAAGTAGGAGCTGGTGGCAATATACCCCGTAACTCCCCCAAACATATCCTCAGGGCTTTGGGATGATTCCCATACCCCATTATGAGACTCGCCGTTTTGAATGGTCCCGCCATTTTCCGTGACCATAGTGGCATGCCAGCCGTCGTTTACTATGGCTATGTCCCCTGCCTGAGCCTTATAGGAACTGTCACGCCAAAGTCCTTCTTTTTCAGCAATGGCACGGGCAACGTCCACATCTATTACCCCTTCAAAGGGAGTTCCCTCTAAAGCCATGCCTATGGTTCTCATGCAGTTCGTGCCATCCTGGGCATAATAGGAAATCTTACCCTGCAGGGCGCGCATCTTATCCACTGCGATCTTGCCGTTGTTAGTTGTGGTGGCAATCTTAGACACGTCTTTGGCTATGCCTTTGGTGAGAGTCTTTTGCTCACTGTCTGCTCCCGTACCCTTAAGGCCAGTAAAAGTGCTGTCCAGACTATTTCCCACATTAAAACTCTTTATCTTATCCAAAGAGCCGGACAGCTTATCTTTTGTGTCTGCCCATGCCTTATCCATGCCAATAGAATCTGCCGCATTTTTTAAGGCTGACTGATTAAGGCTTTGGGAGCTTAGCTTAACTCCCTGCGACACGGCAGCTGTCCAGTTCTTTATGGTATCCGTCATACCGAAGAACTCCATTATGGGTTTAAGGTATTCCAGCATATCCTTGGCAAAGTTCCAGATGGACAGGCTTATGGCATCCACAAAAGTTGAGGTGGTAGATTTCATCCATTCCCAGGTGTTAAACCAGAGATTACCCAATTCGTCCGTAGTTGCCATGATAAGGGCAAAGGCCCCGCCGATCACCGCTGCCGCTAAGATAACTGGAGCAGATATGCCTCCTATGGCAAGAACAGCGGCCAGTGCTTTTGCGGCTAAGGCTACCAAAGCCGGAACTGCAATGGTCACAATGACGGCTCCTAAAGAACCGATGAGGACTATGGCCTCAGGAGGCACCATCTGTAATATTGCTTCCCTTATCCCCAGCTTTTTAACAGCTGCGGCAAAACCGCTTATTACCTCCGTGGTTTCCTTCAGGTGTTCCTTGATATTGAGTCCCTCGGTAATAGACTTTCCTATGTCACGCATGACGCTTTCCGTTCCGTCTTTAATGTTACTCACCATACCGTTTATTTCTTCAGACAGGCCTTTCATCCCGCCTTTAAAATCTTTCTGCATGCCTAATACCACAGCGTTGATAGCCGTGGTACTATCCACCGCTCCTTTACGCATCTTATCCATGACACCCGGTATATCTGTTCCCAGATAATCTGCCAGATACTGATAAGCATTTACGCCGCGCTCAGCAAGCTGTAGCATTTCTTCGCCCTGAGCCCTGCCCTTGGCTTTCATCTGTGACAGGGCCATGAGCATTCCGTCTATGCCTTCCTGCCCGCTGCCTAACATGGCAGCCGCGTCACCTACGGCAGAAAGAATAGGTATTACGTCTTCCACGTCAAACTTAAAAGCCAGCATTTTCTTACTGGCCTCTGTTAATCCTTTCAGTTCAAAAGGAGTCTGGGCCGCAAACTGGGTAAGGTCTTCTAAGTGCTTCTGTGCTTTGTCTGAACTGCCTAAGAGCACATTAAAAGCCTTCTTCGTAGCGGCAAAGTCGGCAGACATCTTAACCGCTGCCACACCGAAAGCGCCTAAGGCTGCGGCAGCAATGCCTAAGCCCTCGGCAAATTTACGGCTCATGTCGTAGCCGTTCTTGCCCAGTGTTTTCTTAAGGGTCTTTTCCACGTTTCCCATCTGAGCTGCAAAGTTCTGGATATTCGCCCTTACGAATACCGTCATTGTTTTACTTGCTACTGACATCTGACCCGCCTCCTTTGAGTTTTGTCTTCAGAAAATGTAATTCATCTTCCAGTTCGTCTTTCGTCTTTTCCTTCTTTGGCTTCTCCTTCTCAGGCCCAAAGCCTATAAGGTCCTGCAATGAAACCGCCTTCTTTAAGTTACAGCCGCAGGCGTTGATAAGAGCGACAAGCATCTGGGCCTGTAAGATATATTCAGACTTCTGCTTCTCAGCTTTTTTCTGAAAGGCGCATCTTAATTCCGCGACTGTATACTTTCCTGTTTCCCAGGGCCTAAGTCCCAGTTCCACAAGGGCAGCAGGCTCTATTTCTTTTCTGTATTCACTGCAGGACCAGGCGGGTTTCCCTCGCTATTATCCTCGTCCTTGTCTTCTTTAAAAATCCCCGCCTCAACCAAGGCCTTGTTAATCTTTAAGGAAAGCTCCTGTAAAGAACCACCTCCTTCTATGTACTCCTGCATCATGAGGCCTGTACGGTCTAGGGTAAGGCCCTTAATCCTGTGCTTTAGCCCGCCCCACAGCATGGCACGGATTAGGGAAAAGCCAAAGAAGGCAGGATTCGCCAGCATGGTTAAAAGGCTCCTGCCCCCGAAAACAGTCTCAATATCTGTTACTGCGTTTATGTCATAACGGAGAGGCCTTTCCTCCCCGCCCAATGTGATATAAATAGTTTTCATCTAGTATTTCCTCCTATGCCGTTTCCTTAACAGGCTTGCCTATGCCGGATAATGTGAGTGTATATGTTGCCACGTCATTATGGGGAGAAGATTCGCTTAAATCTGTGATGGTTGCTTTCCCCGACCAGGCAGAGCCGTCTTTTCTGGAATACTTAACCATTACATAGGTTCTGTTCATATAGCATTCGTCAAGCTTGGCATAGGCCGCATCATTTTCCAAGATTAACGCGTCTGCCTCAATGCCCCAGCTCCTAAGGCCCGGAATAGTATCTTTCCACCCCTCGCTTGTTTTGGAGCTGGCATCTATCTCGTCAGCCTGTCTTTTAAAAGTGGCGCTTCTCTGTCCTCCCAGTACCTGATAACTTGGTTCAGTGTCTGTGCCCGTGTTCACGGAAATCAAAAAATCTACGCCATCTACCGGTGTTCCGCTCATTGTCATTCCTCCTTGAAAATTAATAGTCTAATATTAAAAACACACTCCCTGTAGTCTTCTAACCTGTCTACAGAGCCTTCCTCAATGCTTTGCTTTATTACCTTCATGCCTTCCGGCAAAACTAGCTTATCCTTAAAAAGTTCGTATAGCTCATCCGCTATAAGGTTTACTTCCTTATCCCCTTTGTAGTCCGAATAAACCAGCACCTCGCAGGATACTTCATACCCCTTGCTGGTCTTGGTGTCCCAGGGCAGGCTTGTTGTTTCGCCCAGCGCTATGTACGGTCTTTTCTTATTGGGCATTACACTGTCATACACGGGGCATGCCGTTATAAGTTTTAACCTCGCGAACAATGTTCTGTTAATATCCTGCAGGTTCATTTGTCATCCACCACATCCTTAATGGCCTCTATAAGCTCCTTCTGCACTCTCGGCAGGACTTCTTCCCTTGCCTTGTCCATGAACTTCTTAGCCTTGATGCCCCGCTTTGTACCGTACTCATGAAAGTGAGCCAGGTAGGAATAAGCCTTGGTCATATAGCCATCACCTGTCTTGCACTTTTTGATACGGATGCTCTTCCTGAGTTTGCCCGTCTCTTTGGGTGCCCGTTTCCTACCTAGCGTCCTTACCTCCTGGGCGCCGCTTTTACAGATCTCCATGACCTTGTCAGAAGATTTCAGCTTTGCCATCTGAAAGAAAGACAGAGTCCTTTCGTAGCCTTCGATTTTTATTTCTGAATAGCTCACTTGTCTGCCTCCCTTACCAAGATTTTTAAATACCTGTGCTTTTCCATGATGTCTATAGCCGTGGCTATCTGCTCAAACACCCTGTCGCCAAAAACAATCCGGTCCGTATATAGAGTGTCCCGCCTAAACCGGATGGTTATCTCAAAATCGGCAAAAGATACTTCTTCTTCTGCCTCCCATTCCTTTTTAGCCGTCTTGTTCACGACTTTGGCCCAGACCGAGGCGTATGTCTCATACTTTTCCTCATAGCCTCCGGACTCATCGTCCTCTTTTATTAAGTGCTTAAGTTCAATCCTGCTGTTTAACTGTCCTGGGTTCATTCCTACCACCCGACTTTCCTGTATGGCCTTAAGAGAGTAAGTACCGCATCCGGGATATCCTCACCGCTTCGTTCCTCATAGAAATGCTCCGTCACGAGGATAATGGCAAGCCGTATGGACGGCTCCATTGTTTCTGCTGTTACTTCCCACTTTAAGACATTATTCACGTACTGCTGAGCCAAAAGAATAAGGGAGGAGATGAGACCGTCCTCCCCATCCCCGTCAACCCTTATGTACTCCTTTGCTTCAGCTACTGTTACCAATAGCTCAGCCATTTTATTCCTCCTTAAGCTTCATAATCTTAACGGCTTCGGGAAGTACTAACTTGCCATCCACACGTTCCTTAGCCACGTAGGCAATCATGCCGTTACCGGCAAACAATTCACGTAATTCGGAGATAGAACGGGTTCCTCTGTCACCGATGTTGTAGTAGCTATAGTCACCGAAAGCAATGGCCTTTTCAGGAGCGAAAGCAGAGGTATTTACAGGATAGCCCAAAATCTTGTCAGGCTCTCCTGCCTGATAGGAAGGCTGCCACATGTATGCTCCGTTATTGTCCTTCAGCTTACGTACAGTAGCTAAAATCTGGTCATTCAAGATAAAGGACGCAGTCTTTCTGTAGGGACGCTTTAAGGCATATACCAGGTCAAGCAAGTCATCGGATTTAATGGCTGCGGTCAAGGTAGCTGCCACATCTCCACCTCCTGTTGCTGCGAAGAGTCCCAACGGTTTACCTGTGCCATCACCGTTTAAGAAAGCATCTTCTTCTGCATTGGCCAGAGCCTTACCAAATTCGGTAATGATATAGTTGTCAAGATTGAAGGCATTGTCGTATAACAATTCCTCAGTAATCTTAATGGCTACATGGAGCTTATGGGCATCCAGTAAAATCTGACTGAATGTAGCAGTTCCGAAAGATAAGGCGCCGCCTTCTTCAATCCATGCTGCGGCAGGTTTGGTAGCAGCGATGTTAATCTTATGCTCACCGCTAGTAGTCAGACTGTGGCCTAATTTACGCATGATGTTCTCTTCGTTCAGGATGTCGATAATACGCTTGTCGTATTCCTCAGGAACCAAGTAACCACCATCTGCATCCACGCCTTCCTGCAAAAGATTGCTGACCTGCTTAAAGTTTGTACGCATGGCTTTTAACAAGTCATGAGCGTAACCTTTTCTTGTTCTGGCAGGCTTCATCTTTTCATCATCTTCCCCTTGTCCGGGTTTGCCGGTGATAGGACTGTTGATGGGTTTAGCCAATTCCTTATCCAATGCTTCCTGTCTTTCCATCCGCTGAATTTCCTTGCCTAAGTCATCGATGTCTTTCATCATACGGCCATAGGTGGCATCATCCTCAGCAGTAAGTGTGCCTTTTTCTGTTCTATGGGATTCCAAGAATGCCTTGGTGGCTTCCCACGCTTTTGCTCTTTTTTCTCTCAATTCAATAATGTTCATAGTTTAATTCCTCCTCAAATGTGATGTTTCAGTTTATTAAGTTCAGCTAGGCAGTCATCTACCGAGCGTTCCTTTGGTTTGGGTGCCTCGATATGGCACATTTTCGCAATCTTATTTTTAAGATTGTTCATTAGCACTGTTTTAGAAAACAGCATAGAAATCTGAGGCGGTTCATACCCGTCATCATAATTTCGTTTCATCATTTCGTCTGCAAAGCCAAGTTCCAAAGCTCTGTTCACATTCATGAGGTACTCATCATCCATGAGATGTGCAAGCTTTGTTCTAGACAATCCCGTCTTAATTTCGTAGGCATTGATAATGCTTTCTTTTACTTCGTTTAACATATCTATGGCCTTCTGGAATTCCGCGCTATTCCCCATAGCGACAGTAGAAGGATTGTGAATCATCATTAATGACACTGGTGACATCAGCACCTTATTTCCAGCCATAGCAATAACGGAAGCCGCGCTTGCAGCAATGCCGTCAATCTTTACTGTGACCTTCCCTTTATATTCCATAAGCATATTGTAGATTTGGGCTGCAGCTACACAGTCACCGCCGGGAGAATTAATCCAGATGGTAATGTCACCCTCTTCTGCCATAAGCTCATCCCTGAAGATTTTAGGTGTTACTTCATCGTCACACCAACTTTCCTCTGCAATAATGCCGTTCAAAAATAAAATCCGTTCTTGGACTTCATCTTTTACCATTTTATTTTTCCAACTCCAAAATTTATTCATTGGTTCCTCCTTTAATTGCGTCTTTAATCTGAATCATGTTCCCATTAACGAGATACAGGTTTCCGCCCTCTTCCTCAGGTATCTGGTCTAGGTTCTCCAGTTCCCTGATGTCATTGGCGCTCATCCACCCGTTCTGCCTTGCCACGGCATAGCCGCTCATACGACTCTGGTAATCTCCCCTGAGCAGACCATCCACATTGAACTTAATGAAATATGACTTCTTCGCTTCTGGAGTCAGAAGGCTCCGCACCATGGATTGTTCCCAACGGACTAGCCAAGGCTCCAATGTGTACTTCACAAATTCCAGAGATTGCTGTTCTATATTAGAAAAGCTCGATTTCTCAAGGTCTCCCACCATATGGGGAGGAACCCGGAAAATTCGAGCTATCTCGTTAATCTGAAATTTTCTTGTTTCTAAAAACTGTGCCTGTTCAGGTGAAATACCTATGGGAGTATATTTCATTCCTTCTTCCAGCACCGCTATCTTGTGGGAATTGCCGCTACCCTGGTATACAGAGTTCCAGCTTTCCCTTACCCGTTCAGGGTCCTTTACTATGCCGGGATGCTCTAAGACACCGCCGGGAGCTGCACCGTTAGCAAAGAACTTGGCTCCGTACTCCTCACAGGCTATGGCCATGCCAACAGCATTCTTAGCCATTGCTATAGGCGAATAACCGATAATACCGTCAAAACCAAGACCTGGAATATGCAGTACATCCCGTGGCGATAAGACCACAATGTTGTCTTTGTTAATTTTCGCTTCGTCCAGCCCATGATAGTATTGGTAATATAGCCTTCCTTGTGAATCCCTATCCACTGTCATGCGGTTTGGCATTAAGGGGTACAAGGCCACAACTTCACCTTTGCCGTTGCGGATAATCTGTGCGTAGGCATTACCCCAAAGTAAAAGATGCGTCATGAGCGTCTCCCGAAAAACAAAGGAAGTCATCTCCGGGTTCGGCTCATCGTGGAGCAAAAAATACAGCGAATTGCCTAACGCCTTTTCCTTGCCACCACTGTCCTTGTACTTATACATATGCAGCGGCAATCCTGCCACGGCTTCCGCCAAAATTCTGACGCAGGAATATACCGCCGTCATCTGCATGGAAGAACGCTCTGTTACCATCTTGCCGCTTGAGGAACTCCCCCAGAAGAAGTAATGACTTAAGCTGTTCTTAGGTTTATCCCTTGATTTGAAAATCTTGCTTATTAAGTTGAAAATCTCGACCACCTCCTAATTTTTGGGTATAAGAAAAGGACGTCCTATTAAGAACGCCCCAACATACAATTATTATTACATTATGAAATATCCTATTACAGCCACTATTGTAATAGGAATTAAAACATAACCAGCTAAAACTTGAGGAAATCCAAAAAAAAAAAATAACGTAAATTAAAGTTGAAATCTTCAGTGAAGTTTGAAGTATATTAATTTCCGATTTTCCTATTTTTTTCAACTGCTGCTTTTTTAAAAGAAAGGCTAAAGTTGCAATGAACGGGAAAGTCATTACCGTAGAACCCAGTGCTTTAAACGATGCATAGTAAACAGGAGATGAAACTCCAAAGCTTGAATGACCCAAGTCGTAGCAAAATCCAAAACCAAACACAAAAACAAGCAGAACACCCGCCATCTCATAAAAGGTTTTGCTTTGACGTTTTTTGATTGGTTCATTTGTTTTTTTGCTATTTTCTAGTATTTTATCAAAAGCTGCATTTTGTCTATTATCTATTTCGTTTGCATGGCAATTATCAACTATTTTTTCTCTTCTGACCTTTTTACATTTACATTAGCTTTCACCGAATTATCTTTTTTTTAACATCAATGGTTTTACAAACACATACAGGACAAAACAAAGAATCTTCAGGTATTTCATTTCCACATTTTCTGCAAAACATAAATACACCCCATTTGTTTTATTTTAAAACAGAAAATAAGCTATTACCGAAATAACAGTAATAGGAATTATAATATATCCCACTAAATATTGGGGCAATCCCATAAAAAAAGCCGCAAGAAAAAGCAGACTTATTTTTAGAGATTCTTTTACAATTGGGATATTGCCACTACAACCTTTTTTCAACCGATATTTTTTTAATAGAAACACTAAAAAAATAATAAAAGGAAATACCATAACTGTTGCGCCTAATGCGTGTCCTATGCCCCATGCAATCTTGTTCCCCATTTGTTTTTCCCTTTCACGTTGCATTTTAATTACAATTATAACCTAACAACGTGGTTCTTTACAACACCAAAAGTCCTCTTCCATCATAGACAGAAGTTCCACTGCCATCATTTCTCAACGCTCTGTCTAATGCCATGATAGTCGCCACGGCACCGTCTATCTTCTCCGTGGACTTTTCTTTATCGGCTTTAATATTGCCGGCAGGGTCCGTCCGAATGAAGATGTTATCCATCATCCAACGGAGAACTGGATGCCCGCCATGAGCAAGTTTCTGCTCCAGTGTCAGCTTCATGAGTTCTTTAGTTGGTGGTGACATATCCTTATATCCCTGGCCAAAAGGCACAACAGTGAAACCCATGCCCTCAAGGTTCTGCGTCATCTGAACGGCACCCCAACGGTCAAAGGCTATTTCTTTTATGTTGTACTTCTCGCCCAGTTTTTCAATGAACTGCTCTATGTAGCCATAATGCACCACGTTCCCTTCTGTAGTCTGAATGAAACCTTGCTTCTGCCAGATGTCATAAGGCACATGGTCACGCCTTACCCTAAGGTCTAACGTTTCCTCAGGTACCCAGAAGTATGGCAGGATTATATATTTATCGGCTTTGTCCTCTGGAGGAAACACAAGAACGAAAGCCGTTATATCCGTAGTGGAAGATAAGTCCAGACCGCCAAAGCAAATGCGACCTTCCAAGTCTTTTTCATTTACCGGGAAAGCACAGGCATCCCATTTGGTCATTGGCATCCAACGAATGGACTGCTTTACCCATTGGTCCAGTCTCAGCTGTCTGAAAGAGTTCTCCTCACCCGGATTTTCTTTAGCTGACTCACATGCCGCGACTACCTTATCCATTCCAATAGTTATGCCAAGAGAAGGATTAGCCTTCTTCCACACCTCAGGGCTAGTCCAGTCATCTGCTTCGTCAGCACCGTAAATAACTGGGTAAAAAGTCTTATCGTGTTTGCGTCCCACCAAAATATCCTTGGCCTTTTGATGTGTCTCATAGCAGATGGAATTGGTATCCGTTCCGGCTGTGGTTATGAGGAAATACAGAGGCTGCATACGGGCATCACCAGAGCCTTTGGTCATAACATCAAAGAGCTTTCTGTTTGGCTGTGTATGCAGCTCATCAAAGATAACCCCGTGAATGTTAAAGCCATGCTTGGAGTATGCCTCAGCAGACAGAACTTGGTAAAAGCTTTTAGTGGGCAAATAAATAAGCCTCTTTTGGGAGGCCAGAATCTTAACTCTTTTATTTAAGGCAGGACACATTCTTACCATATCAGCAGCCACATCAAATACGATAGTAGCCTGGCCACGATCTGCAGCACAGCCATAAACCTCGGCTCTCTGCTCCCCGTCTCCACAACACAAAAGAAGTGCCACTGCAGCGGCAAGCTCAGACTTTCCGTTTTTCTTTGCTATCTCAATATACGCCGTGTTGAACTGCCTGTACCCATTTGGCTTAAGTGTACCAAAGAGGTCGCGTATAATCTTTTCCTGCCAGTCTATAAGTTCAAAAGGTTTCCCCGCCCAGGTGCCTTTGGTATGGTGTAAGCATTCTATAAAACCAACCGCATAATCTGCGGCAGCCTTATCATAAACGGAGTCTTCAGCCATGAACTTCGTAGGCTTATATTTTTCTAGCTTTTTCATCACTTCAACGGCCTCCCCTCCCTTCGGGCATAAAAAATAGCCGCTTCTCAGCGACTCTACGAGATACAGAGCCTTAAGGCCCTGTGTCTTTTTTGTTTAAAAATATTTAGCAAACTTCTTTTTCAGCTTCCCTTTTTCTGTGTATGGGCATTCCCACTTCTTAGCTTTATCAGGCAGGTAGCCATCTTCAATAAGGGAGTCAAGCACATCTTCCCAGATGGTTTTCATTGAGCCCTCATCCTCGCTGCCCGGCTCCCAACCGGAACCTTCAATGTATTCCTTCCAGAAGTTCCTTATCATGTACTCTTTCGTAAGTTTCTCATCGTTCATAATAAGCTTCCTCCTATCCAATGATGATTTTGATTGCGGGAATCTGCTCATGCTTGCCCGTTGCAATGTCCGTCCAGCGTTTATTGACCTTTGTGAGTCCGTCCATCTTGCAGCCTAGCTCTTCAAGTTTTGCTAAAACATTAATAAGTCCTGAGAATGTGCTGCTTATTGTGATGTGACCTATGTTATTCTCCTTGCAAAATGCAATTATTGTCTCTGTATCATGCTCCCAAATAACATCCCCGAAATTAAGTGTTTCATTCTCTGCTTCCATACTTTCATTGTATGCCCAGTAAATTGCGTAGTTGATTTTATGGTCGCTAAGTTTGAATTCTCCCTTTGCCTTTAAATCCTCAATCCAGTAAATTTTTTTCATTTTTGCTTGCCTCCTTAAGTTTTTTGCTTAGTGTATTAATCACTCTTTTCAACACTAATAGCAAGCAAATATGTGCAAGTATCTCGTATACTTTAATTTTATTCTTCTAATTCTGTCGGATCCTTGCCGTCCAGAATATCAAATAAGTACTCGACCTCACCGAAAAGCCGGCTCAGTTTCTCAAAATCATCATACTTATATTCGACTTTCCCCTTTTGTTTCTTGAGTTCATCAATAGTCTCACAACTAATATTTCCAAGCAGCTCTTGTAATTCTTCAGTCTTTTTGCCAATTATTGAAAGTTCACTTTGGGTTTTCATTTCGTAGCCTCCTGATATAACCGTAGGTTATATATGTATAATCCTCAGTTATACTTCTTCATCAAAATTGCTAGGCAAAGCTCCGTGCCTTCATCTTCAGCTACCGTATCCCAGCCCCGATCATAGTTCAAAACTACCATGTCTTCTCTTGTTACAAAAAGCTTGGAAATCCTGCCTCTGTTAATCCCATAATCAGAACTCAATTCATAGTGCTTTACAGAGTACCTGTAAACCTTGCCTCGAATTAAAATCGTTCCTTCTGACCACATTGTGCATTCCTCCTTATGTTCTTTGCTTAGTGTATTAATCACTCTTTTCGCACAATAATAGCAAGCGAATACAGTGAAAGATACCGTATACTTCTACAGTTCTCCCGTAAGGATGAATTGCACATACTCTTTTTTGTGTTCTTCAATGAAAATAACTAGTTCATAGTAACCGTTGGCATTTGCGATAACTTGCACCATATTGGTATCAAACATATTGGTTTTGCCCGTGGCACGGATGGCGAGTATCTGTTTTTTAATTTTAGTTTTATTCATGGCTTATCCTCCTGCAGTAGTCCTCTCCGTACACAACGTTAAGTCCCGAGCCGTTGTCCCAATCAACCATTATCGAACCGGTGTCATCCACTCCTACAACAGTTCCCTTGGTGCCTAGTGGAGGTGCCTGGGCATCATCCATTTTTAGAAGTTTCACTTTGCAGCCGATTGGGTAATCTTTTCTCAGCTGTTCCACAATCTCTCGGCTAGGCATTCTCATGTTTAACACCATCCTTCCAGGCTGAAGAACCGCTTAGGTTCTTTAACAATGTGGATCTGACTTTTTTGCACTCCGAGCCTATGAAGCCTAGCCTCAGCAAGAAACATCTGAATGCATACTTTTCGTTGGCAGGATGCTGCTCTTTTGTTGTAACCCGCTTTTGCTTGCTAGCCATGTCGCACAAAGCGCATACCAGCTTACCGTAGGCTTCAACCAAATCTGCGTCCTTCTGGTCTACCTTGAACCATGGGAAGGAAAGCTTGTCGCCTTCGTCTACCGCCTCGGGAAGTTCCTGAAGGCCTAGTGCCTTTTGAATCAGGGTTCCTTTGGCCTCCAGCAGCCTGTTAAGGTTTTCAATGGACTCTGGTGTAAAAAGCGTCTTGGGCATCTGAATGGTGAGAGCTATTTGTTGCGGTTCCTCATCCGTTTCAGCTTCTTCTACAGTTTCCTGTTCAGCAGTAAACCCTTTCGCAGCCAAGTCCTCAATGAAACTCTTTATTGCGAAGTCACTGGCTTTAGGAGTTTCAACAACCCCGTTCCTGTCAATTGTGCAGCCGCCTACTTCGTAGGAAAAACTCGGTGCTCCCAAGTACTTAGCCTTGCAAATCAAAACCTCGCTGACCGCCTTCACTAATTCTTTCCTTTCGTTTCCTTTTACGTTGTAATTAATTCTCATTCTGCAGTACCTCCTCTTTTGTTTTGGTACTACATATATCACTCTTAGTGTCAATAATAGCAAGCTGTTTATGTGAGATATCTTGTATTCTTTTCAGGACAAAAACAACACACGGCAAGGCAACGCCGTTTCCCCACATCTTGTACTCGGCAGAATCGGAATGCGGATTCTTAAGCCATGTGGCTATAGCTTTAAGGCTCTTTGGTTTCTTCCCCATAACCTTGCCGTAATCGGCAAAGACGTTATACCAGAAACGCAGTTCATCCATTGCAGGATTTTCCGTTCCAAGATTACTGCACCAGTTATCCGGGAATCCCTGCAGCCTTGCGCACTCTGTCGGTGTGAGCCTGCGGACTATATATCTGCAGTTATCCCCGACGTTAACAATGGGAGCGTCCTTATAGTCCCTCGCTGCAAGCGTGGGAGCCTTTTCCTTGTTGACCTGGGCAAAGCTTCCCGTGGTCATGGAATAGGTGGGAACTCCCACAGAAGTTGGACCTCTTGCTATAAGGGTAGGGTTCACGCCATTTTCAGTTATTCCCATCGTACCTTTGAATTTTTTGCTTCCATCCGTAGCCACCCGGTCAAGGGCATAGACCACTGCATGACGGTCAACCGTGTTCAGGGTGAATGACACATCCTTGTTTATCCCATCACCCCGCGGCCCGTTCTTCTCGCTCCTGCCAATCATAGAGCCCTGCAAAGAAACGACAGCAACACCGCCCTGATTAGAGTCAGGAGAATTTCCTCCCGTATCTATTGTTCTTGCGGTTTTCGTTTCATAGCAGTTGTGCCTTATGTTCTGCGTTCCCAATGAAGTGAAACGAACATCAAAGCACCTGAAATTTTCAACCACGAACGGCTGATTATTGCCTCCCATGCCAAAGGTGGCGAGAACTGTCTGTGACTTATCCAAAGGCCCGGTAAATCTTGAGTCCTGACCATGGTTCTCAAAAACTAGCGGCGGATGGTTGGCTGTCGCCCGCAAAGTCTGTGTTACTCCCATGGTTACATCCATCCTTTGCCCGCCCTGATCATTAAGCACTAGCTCCTTGCATCTGTCTCCGCCTGTGCCGCCAATGCTTCCTCCAGTATGGCCGGCAGTTTCTTCCCCCTGCTCCTTGCCCGTGTCAGTATCCCCTTGCAGGCCTTCTGGCTCAAATAATATTTTCTTGGCACTTTGTCCTGCAAAATCTGCGACAAGGTAGATTCTGCGTCTACGCTGGGGTACTCCCCAGTATTGAGCGTCAAAAGTTCTGTACGCAATGCTCCATCCGTCTCCCATGAGCACATCAGCGTATGGCCACTTGCCTTTCTCAGGCATAGGCACCTGGGGAACTTCCTCAGCGATGGATGCGACTGCCTCAAGGACCGCCCGGAAATCTTCGCCTTTATTTGAGGAGAACGCTCCCGTGACATTTTCCCAGACGATGTATCTTGGGTATTGCCCATTTGTCCTGCACCTCATTTCCTTTACTATTCTTACTGCCTCATAAAAAAGGCTTGAGCGTGAACCGTCAAGTCCCGCCCTCTTCCCTGCCAAAGACATATCCTGGCAAGGAGAGCCGAATGTTATGATGTCTACCGGCTCAATATCAGAGCCTTTCATTTTAGAGATGTCCCCGTAATGCTTTATGAATGGCATCCTCTTTGTGGTGACCCTTATAGGGAACGGCTCAATTTCCGATGCCCAAATAGGCTGTATACCGGAAAGCACCCCTCCCAAAGGGAAACCCCCAGAGCCGTCAAACAGGCTGCCGAGGGTAAGCGTCTTATTTTTCCCCATTATTTATCTCCACATCAGACAATTTGTATTTCTGACCGCCGCGTACTAAAGTGATGTCCTCATCTGTGCCAACCAGGTCCTTGTAACGGTGAACAATTACATCACAGTACTTTTCATCAAGCTCCACCATGCGGCATAAGCGGTGTGTCTGTTCGCAGGCAATGAGAGTACTGCCGGAACCGCCAAAGGGATCTAATACAACTGCCTTGCTCATGGAAGAATTCAGAATCGGATAAGCCAAAAGGTTAACCGGCTTCATAGTCGGATGCAAGGCGTTATTTTTTGGTCTGTCATATTCCCAGATTGTAGACTGCTTTCTGTCCGCATACCATTTGTGATGTCCAGTTTTCTTCCATCCAAACAAAATCGGCTCATGCTGCCACTGGTAAGGTGACCGTCCTAATACAAGGCTCTGCTTCTTCCAGATACAAGTACCCGATAAATAAAAGCCTGCCTCGCTGAATGCCTTCCTAAAATTAAGACCCTCTGTATCAGCATGAAAAACATAAATGCTGGCATCGCTCTCCATGAACTTCTCGGTGTTCTTGAAAGCATCCAGCAAGAATTTATAAAAGCTATCATTTGCCATATTATCGTTCTTAATCTTACCGGCGGTTCCTTCGTAATTCACATTGTACGGAGGATCCGTAACTACAAGGTTTGCTTTGGTTTCCTCCATAAGAACCTTATATGTTATTTCTTTAGTACTGTCACCGCAGACAAGTCTGTGGTTTCCTAATATCCACACATCATTTAATTTGCTGATTGCCGGTTTCTTAAGCTCGGCATCAACATCAAAGTCATCGTCTTTTACACTATCACGCTCTGAATCTTTAAAAAGAGTGTCCAAGTCAACGGCATCAAAGCCGGTAAGAGAGACATCAAAATCCTCTCCCTGCAAATCTGAAATGACGAGCATTAACTTATCCTTGTCCCATTCGCCGCTGATTTTATTCAGGGCAATGTTAAGAGCTTTTTCTTTCGTCTCGTCCAGTTCAACAACCACACAGTCAACTTCCGTGATGCCCATATCAATTAGGACTTTTAATCTCTGGTGGCCACCTACGACTCTGCCAGTGGTCTTATTCCAGATAACCGGCTCAACATACCCGAACTGCTCCAGGGACCGTTTTAACTTTTTATATTCAGCATCATCCGGTTTTAAATCTTTACGCGGATTGTAATCCGCCGGTATGAGTTCTGTTACTTTCTTTTTAGCAAATTCCATTAAGCGTATGCCCTCCTCATTATCTTAGCAAGCCCTTTTCTGGCCCCGACAATATTGCCGGCCAGAGCTTGCCCCCTAAAGGTCAGAAGCTGCTGCCGGCTTATAAATTTCCTTGCTGCTTTTAAGTCTTTCATGAATTTCTGCAGTTCTGATTTCATCTTCTCTCCCTTGCCCTTAAGAGCCGTTCCATCAGATCGTCCTGAGGAGCTGCTTCACTGTAATCTGTGCTGCAGTTCTCTTTAACAATCTGGAATATCTCGTTCCAAAGCCTCACGGCCTGGTTCATGTAGTTAATCCCAATATTGATAAAAGGTGAAGGAATAGGCTTACCCGTAGTTGGGTGCTTAGAAAGAAAGCCTAGTTTACTGGTCATCTCTTCCGTCTGAATCCAACGCGCACTGCACATGGCATAACGCTCTAAGAGCTGCGGTGATACTTTGCCGCTGCAACCTATTTTCTTAAGCCATTCCCACGTTTCTTTATATATTTCAGTGGCCTGCAGGTCACTGCCATCTCTTTGTTCAGCAGATAGGAAATCGTGAGGCTTGGGCATTTCAACGCCCTCAAGTTCTGGTATATCTAAAACTTCCAGTTTTCTGCCTCCTGGATTTCCTGCCTCCGCTTTTTCTAAAACAGCTGATTTCTTGCGTCCGGCACCAGGTCTCTTGCCTCCCCGCCCGCCTACATTATTGGATTTTGTGGTCACTTTTTCACACCTTTCCTTAATTACCCTTTTGAATACGCTTTTAATTTGCGTGAAGGGAGGCGCCCGTTGGCTTGCCGTCTTGCTTTAGAGATTTGTACCGCCCCTACCCCTCACGCACTCTACGTCCTAGCGTTTTTGCTTTTATACTTGGCTTTATTACTATGTCTGTGCCATCTATCTCCGGACTCAGCAGTGATTCTGGAGTGACAAGGAGTGCACAAAGCCATGAGGTTTCTAACATCATGAGTTCCGCCTCTCGATAGCGGCAGCTTGTGATGAACCTCAGTAGCTACAGTAATGCGTCCTTCTTTAATGCACTGCTCACACAAAGGATGCGCTGCAATGTATCTGTCTCTTATTCTTTTCCAGCCTCTGCCGTAACGCTTCTTAGTAGCAGGGCTCCTATCATATTTCTCGTACCGGGCATCCATAATCTTTTGATGCTTCTCACAGTACCTGCCGTCCACAAGTTCCGGACAGCCCGGATACCGACACGGTGTCTTAGGCCTTCTTGGCATTTTCTTCACTCCCTGCTATCAGCCGTTCAAGATACCACATGGCTTTTCTTAAGTCCTCAGTGCCATTCTTCAGCTTAAACCGCCACACATATTTAATAACATTAGCCACATACACGGCTTCAATACCATTAAGGACTGCGGTAGCAGACTCAATGGCATCAATGCATTCTACTTTGCCACTCGTGTAGTGCTGCGGATGATTTATCTTATCCATAGGTTTCCTCCCAATAAAAAAGCCCTCGCGGTTTTTTCCCGTGAAGGCTGCACTATTTATTCTTTTGCTGAGTATATCATACCACAAGAATACGGATGACATCTAGTGACATTTACTGCCATGTTTTGGAATTTTTATTTCTCTTAACGCTCTATCATGAATTCTATAAACATGCCGTGGATTAACGCTAATCTCCAGTGCAATCTCTTCCCACGTCATAAACCTAAGATACCTTAGTTCTAGCACAGTCCTATATTCTGGATTGCTGATGTTCTTTATCACCCCAACAAGTTCTCTCTTAAAATCTACTAGTTCATCAACATCAACATTTATTTCTTCCTGCAGTCCTACTATTTTTACAATGGTATCTTCCATGCGATGCACATTTCTAGTACCGCTTGGAGGAACAAGACTCATCACCGACGTAGCTTTTGTAGCTAAATCATTAAGAGACTGAATCTGGGCTAATTTGCTCTCAATCCTTTGGTCTATTTTATAGCCTTGCACTAAATATTCTTTTGGTGTCATATTAAAAGCCCTCCTGTTTTAATCTATTTAATAGAATCTCTGGTCTTACTTCCGTCAACTCAGTAAACCACTTTGAATTTATAAACTTCACAATGCTTTTTCTTTCACTATGACATTCAGCTACTGCTATACCTTTTTCCATCATTTGACCGGCCTTACGATAATCACTAACTGCTTGGATTATTATGGCATTGGCCAGTGCTTCATAAGGGCTCATCACTTCACCCCCAGATTAGCCTTAACTGCATCAATCAAAGCCGACTGAGTCTTATCTTTTCTTTCCAAGGCTTTCATGACATTTTCGTCAATAGTACCCTTGGATATTATGTGATGAATAACTACAGTCTGTTTCTGTCCCTGCCTCCACAATCTGGCATTAGTTTGCTGGTAGAGTTCCAAAGACCAGGTAAGTCCAAACCAGATTAAGGTTGAGCCACCAGCTTGTAGGTTTAGCCCATGACCAGCAGAAGCCGGATGAATAAGTGCCACAGGAAGCTCTCCGTTATTCCACTTCTTAATACTTTCGTTACTATCAAGTCTGGCAAAAGAAATATGAAGAACAGTTAACCTTTTAGCAATTCTCTCTAAATCATGTTTAAACCAATAAGCTATCAATACCGGCTTACCATTAGCTCCTTCGATTAAATCTTCTAGCGCATCCAGCTTTCTGTCGTGAATGGCTACTGCCTTTTGGTTCTCATCGTAGACAGCACCGTTTGCCATTTGTAGTAGCTTATTAGATAGTGCAGCAGCGTTTATCGCATCAATATCACTTCCGTCAAGGGACAGTACCATATCTCTACGCATGGTTTCATACTTCACTTCTTCCGCTTTGCTCATTGAAACACCCACTTCGTTCATAACACACTCCGGCATCTTTAGGTAATCCACAGACTTCATGGAAATCGTAATATCAGAGATTAACCGGTAAATACATGCCTCTGCTCCAGCTACTGGTTTATACGAAAATATAATCTGTTGGTTACGTTTATCAGGAATGAAGAAGTCCCTGCGATACTGGCCAATATACCTGCCAAGACGCTGGCCCATATCTAGGAGCCTAAATTCCGCCCACAGGTCCATGAGGCCATTGGAGCTAGGAGTTCCGGTCAGTCCAACAATACGTTTTACTGTCGGTCTTACTTTTAACAAACTTTTAAACCTCTTTGTAACACCGGATTTAAAAGACGACAGCTCATCAATAACCACCATGTCAAAGTCAAAAGTACAATTCTTTACCAGCCACTCCACGTTCTCCCGGTTAATAATGTAAATACTAGCTTTTGCCATAAGAGCTACCTTTCTTTCAGTTTCCGTACCAATTGCCACAGAATACTTAAGACCTTTCAGGTGGTCCCATTTTTCAATCTCCTGAGGCCAAGTATCTCTTCCGACCCGGAGTGGGGCTATAACCAGGACTTTTCTAACTTCAAACCTTTCATACATCAATTCCTGAATTGCGCTAAGTGTAATAACCGTTTTGCCAAGGCCCATATCTAAAAACAAGGCGGCTACCGGATTATTAATAATGTGCTCAGCAGCAAACTTTTGATAATCATGAGGTACGTATTTCATCTGGCATCACCTCCAAACTATCTACGACATAAACCTTAAACCCTAAGTTTCTTAACATTTCATGCCTTTTTACCTGAACAGGTCTAGGTTTTTGCCCAGGAGCTTTCATTTCCGCAAAAAACATCTTTCCCCTAGGCATTAGCACTAATCTATCCGGCATTCCTATGTAACCTGGACAAACCAGCTTCAAAGCGATTCCTCCGGCTTTTTTCACTTCTTTTACAAATTTAAGCTCTATAGTTCTCTCAAGCATTTCATACCTCCTCAAGACAACCTGACCGAAAAACCCTATACGCGCGTATCCACGTATGACATATTACTTATTTATATAAATATATATATGTTTGTGCTATATAGAGTTTTCTGTCAGGCTGTCATGGTTTTTGTCGTTTTTGCCCTGTTTAAAGGGGCTTTTATTCCTATGACAAGCTTTTTGACAAAGACAAGTTAGACCCCTTGTCAGTTAATCTTTGTCACACACGTTTATACAATCGCTGCAAACCATAAATAGAAAGATGTGAACGCTCTTTGGTTTTACGCCACCCTTTAATTCTTAGCATTATGGCTGCAATGGCATATGAATCAGAAGGCTTTATGTCCTCTTTGCGTTTGCCAAAACACTCGCACCATATCTCAAGGTTACAAACCACATTACGTTTAATGGTTCCCTGAATTCTGGTAGGGTCCCCTGGATCGATAAAGTAATCCCTGCGGGCATAGCCGTCCATCTTAGGCCAATTCTCCGGCAAGAGCATCTCCAAATAGGAACGCACCAAACCCTCCCTATCATCTTGTTCCATAGCTTCTGCTTGTTCGTCTTGAGCATATTTTTCTAGGTTCCTATCAAGATACAGCTTTTCACCGTTTTTCTGAAGAACAATAGCCTCAGCCCATATTTGCTTTGCATCTTCATCAGTAAGCTGCCAAGGTTTTAATCTACCGGTTCCGGGAGTCTTAACAGTCCAAAACCTGCGATTACCGGTAATGTCTCGTAAATAGCCATTCTGGGAATTTGTCGTTCCTATGAAAATACACTGCCTCGGATGAGGAGTTACCCTTCTTCCAAAAGAAGCCCGATATTTATCATCTTGTCTGGAAATAAAAGCTTTTACTTTATCAATATCAGCTTTTTTCATACCAGCAAGTTCACCTATTTCCATAATCCAATAACCCTGTAGTTTTTCTGCAGCCGTCTTATCATTCATATCGGTAAGAGCAAGACTATCCGAATACCACTCCTTACCAAGCCTAGCAATAAGCGTAGATTTACCGATTCCCTGATCACCGTTTAAAACAAGAATATAATCGAACTTAATACCGGGATGTTCTATTCTGGCCACAGCTGCGCAAAGCGTCTTTCTCGTAACCATTCTGGTATACTCGTTATCCTCAGCACCTAGATAATCTATTAACAGTGTTTCAGCACGTACTACTCCATCCCATTCTGGCAATCCGGCAAAGAAGTTCTTTATAGGATGATAGGCTCTATCGTCCGTTACCTTGGCGACACCAATCTGATAGTTTCTCTGCGAAAAAGCACCGTAGTTATCATCTATGTAACAAATAAGCTGAGCGTCATCCGCGTCCCGCCAGAATTTAGCCGGGTGCTTCCAAGGTACCTCTCCTTTAATTTCCATACCATCTGCTAGTTGGTTGAAACAAATAGGTTTTAAATTTTCATCATTTTCCATAATTAATTTGACGTTGTGAAGATTGTTAGAAAGCCTACCACTCTTATCCCGCTGCAACCCTTCTGTCCAATCTTCAAATTCAGCTTTTGCTTCTTCCTGCTTCTTACGCAAAATAACAGATTTAACCAGTTCATCCTGGCTAGCAAATTCTGCCATTTTGTTAAATGATGCCTTGTCATCATCGTCCGGAAAGAGATGCACCCTCACTAAGTCAAAAGCATTTAGTTCCTTGCCTGAGGCAGGATCCGTGGCATGATGTGAATAGGCAAATTTATCATCGTAAATAGCCAAACCCCCTGTAGTCTTGCCTTTTATATAGTCATAGCGACCAGGAGTATAAGAAGGCTTGTATACGGTTTCCAGAAATTTACCGATAGCTTCTTTAATGGTGTATGAACTGCAAAACGCCCCAACTATGCCCTGCTTGGTTAAGGGATCCTGCTGTTTCTTACCGGAATGCTCGCGCACGATGCTTTCCTTAGACGACGTCGGGAGTAACGAACAATCTCGCCAATTAGGATGAGCTGCCAGAATTACATCCGGATTCAGCCACTCCCCTTCTAGTACCCCAAACAGGTACTCTCCATTAGATGAGACAGTCGGCCAGTACATCAGTTGATGCGGCACATAAGAACAGGTGTCCACCATATCAATACCTATCTCAGCTGCAATATAGCGAGCCACAGCATTAAATTCTTCTACCAACATATCCCTGGAACATGGCAGGATAATCCTGATTCTCGGATTTTCCGGTGTATGGCTATGGGTAGAATAGTAGCAGCCACCATAAGGAACGTGGGCTTTAATGCTAGTCAGAAAGTCTTTCTTGGCTTCGTCCAAATCAAATACCAGCATGGACCTAGCAGTAACGTTTTCTCGCAAACGACGGTTCTTAGCTAGGTGCCCGGCAACAAAACCACCCTTATCCTTAATTTCATCTCTAAGCCCTTTAGGCATCTTGGCATATTCTTCTGCGCTTTCTGTAGTTCTAATAGGTGTTTTTAGCCTTTCGCACAGAGCCTCAAAAGTAGTTGTTTTATTAGACCAGAGTCTAGATTTTCTTGAATTTCCATAAGCAATTGCTAGCTCACGCATTAGTAAAAACCCCCTCACCAAAATATTTGATAGGCTTCTTAAAGTTTCTGGCAAGTTTGAGTTCATACCCCATGCCAGATGATATGGTCTCCCCAAATACCCAGACTTTGTCACATCTACCTAAAAGCACTTTATTTATAGTCCTGACCATGTCTTGTTCTTTGCTATCATCCATAAAGCGTGGGTATAAGAGGTGTGGCGCTAGTGGAACTACATTCTGGTTAAGAGCGAACCGACAATATTTTTTAGCAGCATCTACATTCTTTTCAACGTCACCTGCATAACGAGAACAAATATAGACAAGAGACAAGCGTTTTTTCCTTTTCTCTCTTCTCATTACCTTATAGGCCGTTTCATCAAAACATCCGGAACCATTGAATTTATCTGCACCCATAGTCTTCACTCTCCTGTTCAACAATTGGTAAAATACCATTCGATTTCAGCAAATCATAAATAAAAAGCCTGCCAGCTTGAGTCCAATAAGTATGGATGTATGTATGCATTTGCCCGTAACTATCTGGTTCACAGAAAGTTTTAGTCTGGGTATATCCCTTACTTGCATATTTTTGATACAACAGCCAAATCTTAGATTGTTTATACTGAATGCCATTTTCGCTAAGATATTTGTTGAGTCGTTTTGCACTAAAGCCGTAATCTTTGGCAATCACAGAAATTGTCACTAAATCTCTACACTGAAGAACTATGTCATAGTAGCTAGCCTTTGGTTGGATTTCCGCAATTTGCTGATGCTGAACAGCTATCGTTTCTAACAATTTCCGGTTTTCCTGTTGAACTATATCTAGATGCTCATTTGCTATACGCAAAGCTCTGGCCATAACGGCTTCCGGAGAATTCCATTGTTCCTCTACGCTAATAAAATATTGGCGAAAATTACGCCCTATTTCTGTGCGTTGAATCATACAAAGTTGTTTTGCCATGTCGATTGTAAGTTGATGATCATAAGCCGGACGCCCGCCCTCTGAGGTTTTACTCAAAATTGAGTAAAAGTCCCTACCTTCTTCAAACCCATATTCGCACATTCGTTTAAACCAATCGTTATACCTTGTCTCGATCAACAAGGCAGCATGTAATTCTCTTCCATTTACAGTAGGACAAGCACCGTCATAACAAATCTTCAATAAACTGTTCATAATAAAAACCTCCAATGAATTTTAGTAAGGGAATTTTCCCTTCTAATACCCACTGGAGGTTTTGAGTCTATTTTGACGAAAATTTCTTAATCTTTTTTATAAAATTTACATTCGTACCCATCAGCCCGCAATTTTAACCCCGAAGCCCAGGGAGGAGTTCTTCCCATTTGCTCACAAATAGCGTCTACAGATACGTCCTTATCTGCTTCTATAATGAGCTCATCGTGAACATGCCCAACTATTCGGTAATTCCGAAGGGTTCCCATTGCATAGACCAAAACATCCCTCGCTATGGCCTGAGTAATGTTCTCCACAAATTTGGGACCGTAGCTTTCCATTCTGTCCCATTTCTTTGTATTTCCAATACCTTCATAGGTGACTGCCTCACCACCAAACTGGTTTTCTCCCATACGCGGCTTTATATAGGCTAGCTTTCTTCCAGATGGAAGTGTGATAAAGAGAAAACCACTCTCATAACTGAACCTTATATCATGGCTTTCTGAAGAAGTGCGCTCTTTAACACACTCCTTTACTGCCTTATCTACGTCCCACCAAAGCTGAACTATACGAGGATTTGACTTACGCCAAGAATCAACCAGCGGTTTTAGCTCTGTTTCTTCCAAGCCCATGTCCAGGGCTCCCATAGCTTTTAAGGCACCTACGGACCCGCCATAACCCAAGGCCAGCTCTGCAATCTTGCCTTTTTGCCGGAGATGACCGTTTATACCATGCTTTACTACCGGAACCTTAAACATCTGGGAAGCAGAGGCACAATAAATGTCCCCGCCTTCTTCAAACACATCTAAGCGCCACTCTTCACCGGCAAGCCAAGCAATTATACGTGCTTCTATGCTGCTATAGTCCGATACAATAAATTTCCAGCCCTTTTGCGGCACAAAAGCAGTCCGAATGAGCTGTGACAAGGTATCCGGTATATCGTCATATAACATATTTAAAGCTTCCATGTTTCCGCTTTTAACTAGTACTCTAGCTTCAGCTAAATCAGAAATATGATTCTGAGGTAGATTTTGAAGTTGGATTAAACGTCCGGAAAAACGTCCAGTCCTATTAGCTCCGTAAAATTGAAACATTCCATGGGCCCGAACATCATGACATACAGCATTGGCCATTGCCTGATACTTCTTTATGGAGGACCTAGCAACCTGCTGGCGAAGTTTCAAAACGTCAATTAACCCTTCCGGTGCTGTCTTAATAAGCTCAGCCACATCCTTTTTACCTAGTGAATCTATTTCCATGCCCTTTTCTGTCAGCCACTCTTTCATTTGCTGCACCGAGTTTGGATTGGCAAGACCAGTGAGCTTCTGCATTTTTCCTAGTAGACTGTTTTTTACTTCTTTATCTATTTCAATAGCTTTGTCTACAAACTCCAGGTCGATACCAATACCCCTGTCGTTAATCTCCTGGTCAAGGTGATATTCATCCCAAATAAAGTCTGGTACCGGAAACTTATGGAGTTTCTCTTGTATAGCCATTTCAGTTTCCACATCACGCTTATTGTAGAATTTGAACATCTCCCACTTTTCCATATCATGAACTGGCAAATTTCGTGTGCGTCCTCCATTGGTTTTGGTTGGAGCACAGGGAATACAAAAATAACGAATAAGATTCCTGCCTTCAGACAATTTTTGCTTATCTAGTCCCAACACAGCCCCTACTCCTTCCAAGGATAAAGGTAAGCCAAGATATGCGGACCATACCATAGAACAGCGCCATGAGTCTGGTTCAAGCCAAGACATGAAGTGCTTGGATAAGCAGATACGCTCAAAGTTAGCATTAAAGCTCCATTTAATAACGTCCGGTGACTTTATTGCTTCTACCACTTCTTCCGGCAGGGCTTCCCCACTGGCCAAATCTATAACCTGAACCGGTCCACCATCTGCAGAATAGCCAAAAAGCAAGATTTCAAAATCTGGTGATGAGGCATACCTGTAAACTCCAGAATCAGCTAAATTTGTGGACGAAAAGGTCTCAATATCTATACTCAAAGTTTTCATTGTTTTTTCCCTCCAAGAAGATAAGGCGGCAAAGGATTATTCCTCTACCGCCTTTTCTATTAATCCCTATCCTTCTTATTTTTCCGGTCGAAAATAAACTCCATAAAACAACTTAAAAACTCAAAGAAAGCTGGAATTATCTTAATCAGAAAATAGAAGAATATAAACAAAGTATTAACTTCTCTCATAAATTCTGTCATCATACTAGCCCCTTCCTATTTCAGGAAATCATCGTCTTCAAGAGTAGAGAAATCTTCAGCTGCTGTTGTTCTGTTACCCAGTGAATCACCATCTTTAATCTTTTGAATGTTGCCAAGGCCACAGGCTACACCTTTGCTGCCATTGGAGTTATAAGCGAAGAAGTTTAGTGAAACTCTTGCATAACAGCCACTGTATACTTCATTACGATCCAAGACAGGTCTTACGGCTTTGTCCACAATTTGAGGCGCTGTCTTGCTATTAGCGTTAATGAAATAGTGACCTTTGTAGGCTTCATCTTCACGTTCCAAATCGCCATCTCTTAATGGTAATTTTATTGCTGCCTTGTTAGGTTTCTTACCGCCAAACTTAGCAAGCCCTTCTTCGATAGCACCATCAACAGCCTTATTAATAGCATTAACTGTTGCTGTGTCTGTTTTAGGAATTAGAACTGAAACACTATACTTTGGTTCACCACCATTAATAGAAGCTGGTTCCCAGCCGTGGAAATAAGACAATCTTGTGTTAACACCTGTGATTACTTTAGTTGAATTTGACATATTAGTTTTCCTCCTTAAATTCGCTTTTCGCGTCAGTTACATTAATTGCGGGACGTTTATCACTTATAGGTACGAGCACCGGCTTACCGGCCGACTTACGGATTAAACATCCCATAATAGTTCCAAATTTCGTCTTTCCCATCATTTTTTCCATTTCAGTAAGAGTGATGAGGCTCTTACGATAAATATCTTTATAGCCGTTTTTAAGGGCCGTATCAGCTACTTTTTCCTCGTCCACATACTTTCTTACGGACCGCCCTTCTACTACTTTGAAACCGTTCCAGACCTTCCCATGATTTACTGCAGCTTCTGTGGCATAAGCCATAATCTCATTAGCCCATTTGGTTAGTTTTGGAATATCTGCCAATATACCTTCAATTTCAATATCAGAAAGTATAGGTGGTAATTTAAACTCCTGCTGAGCAAGTTTCATGTGCTGTTCTGCCCTTGCCCTGCATTTAACTGCAGCCCTGCAAAAAGTACACCATTCACCGGGATTGCACTCTCCCTTACCGTCAATAGCAAGGAGGGCCTTCTGTTTCAGTACAGTTTCACCCCAGGCCCTTAGCTCATCTGCAGCCATTGTCCAGGTACCTACATTCTCTCTGCGTGGTTGGAATATAGACATTTTCACTTCTTCAATGTCATAGAGCATATCAAACATGGAAAGTGCTCCTAATGCATAACACTTAAGTTGTGGATTATCTTGGATTTCTACCAGAACCCCTGCACCATTTTTGTAGTCCACAATATGAACCACACCATCTGAGACAATTAAGCAGTCTGCTGTTCCAAAACCGTCCGGTACATATTTAGAGAAGTCTACCTTCTGTTCAATGAGCACTATCGGTTCCTTACAAGCTGCAATCTGTTCCTGAACAAATTCCACATAGGCATCAGAGTTTTCTTCCATTTCATCGCTGTCGTATTTTGACACCGGCCGCTTACTTCGTATCTTTAAGATTCGTTTCAGTTTGTGCTCACAAAGCGCATGAGCAGCTGTTCCTTCTTCTGCTGCAGGACCTGAAACATTATCAAACTCAGATTCAAGACTGGGACTCGGTGTGCAATTTAGCCAGCGGTGAGAACTGGAAGGTGACAATAACGCATGATCATTTGGCATGGGTTAAACCCTCCACCTCTTTTAAAAAATCAGAATAGCATTCAGGTTTTAACTTGGAGATTCTTTCTACCCCATATTTTTGAAGAAGGTTACGGATTTCTTCGTTAAGACCCTCGCTAGACTTGATTGCCAAAATACCGCGCATCTCTTCTAAACCGAGTTTTTTCTCTTCTTTAGTTGAGGGTTCTAGTAATTTGGCAGCCTTCTCAAGGGCGGCAATAGCGACATGAATTTCTGTACTTATCTTTTCCAAATCTGCCATTTCCTTTTCCTCCCTTCTTCATTTGTCCTTGCTGACTAATACCGGCAAGGCTTTTTGCCATTCTGGCTGTAGTAAAACTAATAGCAATCAACACTTCAGCCAATTCTCCAACATTCTTTTTGTCCTGGTTCATAGCTTTCACCTCCTCAAGAGGTTCATTTCGTTTTGACCTCTTACTACCCACTGGAGGTTTGACACCCGTTTTGACGAAAAAAAATAAAAAAAATTACCGATTGGCATAAACCAACCGATAATTAAAATATTTTCGTCAAAATACACTCGAAACCTCCAGTGGATAGTGAAGGGTTTTCCTTCAGAATTGGAGGTCACTATGAATGATGTTGCAAAACTACTAACTAATGAACAGAACGCTCCTGCTATTTTAGCTGAGCCAAAGCCACCCAGCGAAAAACAATTACAGCAAGATTGCGGCTATTTTAAGGCACAGAAGATTCTAGAAGCTTTATTAGAAAACGAGCTAATTACTCCTCAGGAATTTAAATCTATTACCTTATTAAACAGAAAAACTTTTTCTCCCTTTTTAGCGGAAATAATGCCAAAAATACGTTGCTAATACATGCTTTAAGAGGTAACATGTGACACTAACAGGAGGGAGAATTATGGCGAAAGTCACAAGATTAATGCAGCTTCAGTCTGCTCAAGTTAAGAAAAAGATTCGCGTAGCTGCCTATTGCCGTGTTTCCACCAGTAGCGATGAACAAATGGAAAGTCTGGAAACACAAAGAACTTATTTTGAAAGCTACATTAAATCAAGAAGCGATTGGACCATGGCAGGCATCTATTTTGATGAAGGGATTACAGGGACCAAGAAAGATAAAAGAACTGGTCTTTTACAGCTTGTTTCCGACTGCGAAACTCATCAGGTAGATCTTATTATTACAAAGTCCCTAAGCCGGTTTTCCAGAAACACAACCGACTGCTTAGAACTAGTAAGGCGCCTTCTGACTGTCAAAGTTCCCATCTACTTTGAAAAGGAAAACTTAAATACCGGCTCTATGGAAAGCGAATTACTACTTTCCATTATGAGTTCCTTATCCGAAGAAGAGTCCGTTTCCATATCAGAAAATACCAAGTGGTCAATTCAAAAACGGTTTGAGTCCGGTACTTATAAGATTGGTTCTGCTCCCTATGGGTTTATTTCCAAAGGCGGCCAGCTACTAGTTAACCCGGTCCAAGCCAACATCGTTAAGAGTATTTTCAAAGATTACCTTTCCGGTCTTGGTGTTATGACTATTGCTCAAAAGCTTAATGCTTGCAAGGTGCCAACCAGAAGAACTGGCAAATGGCACGATTCCACAATTTTAGGCATTCTCACTAACGAAAAGTATGTCGGAGACACTCTATTCCAAAAAACCTACACAGACTCTTCCTTTAACCGGCATCCCAATTGTGGAGATAAGAATCAATTCTACTGCGAAAACCATCACGAAGCCATCATAAGCCGCGAGGACTTTGCAAAAGCAAAAGAACTCATTAATCAGCATTGTAAGGAAAAAGGTATTAATAAAGGGAGCCACGAATATCAGAAGCGTTATGCTTTTTCCAAGAAAATCATATGCGGTAACTGTGGCGCCTACTTTCGCAGGAGAATACACGCCAATAATGACTGCAAATATATAGCCTGGACCTGCAAAACCCATATTGAGAATTCTACGATCTGCTCCATGCTCTATATCCGGAATGACACCTTAGAACGAGCTTTTCTTACCATGATGAATAAGCTCATCTACGCAAGGAAGCCTATGCTTCTTCCCCTCTTTACTAGGCTAAAAGACACCTGTAGTGATGATGGGATTGTGCGTATTCGTGAGCTTGAGACCAAACTTTTAGAAATTACGGAACAAAGGCAAACCTTACAAAGCTTAATGGCCCAAGGCTATCTTGACCAGCTGGTTTTCATAGCCCAAAAGAATGCGCTAATGCAGCAGACAAAGGCTTACCAAGAGGAAATAGAAACGATACAAAATACCGGAGGTGAGTCGGCTTCACGCTTGGAAGAAGTGCAAAAGCTGATCCGCTTCACCGAGCGTTCTGATATGCTTCAAACCTTTGAGGATGAAGTCTTTACCGACTTTGTTGAATCTATTACTGTATACAGCCGCAGCGAGTTATCTTTCAAACTAAAATGCGGACTCAACTTAAAAGAAAGGATTTGATTTCATGGGCCATACACCCTTTGGCTACAGAATTGAAAATGGCAAGGCTGTAATTAACGAACCTGCAGCCGATACAATTCGTAAGCTTTTTGATAACTACTTGTCCGGGATGAGCCTTATAAAAGCAGCTAAGGAAGCAGGCCTTAAGACCTACCACGGAACAGCTAAGCGTCTTTTGCAAAACCGCCACTATTTAGGTGATGACTTCTACCCTGCTATTATCAGTCCAGATATCTTTAATGCCATTCCGACTGAATTAGAGAAACGGGCACAGCAGCTAGGCAGGTTAAACAGGTCCAAACCCACTGTTCCAATAGCGGTTCCAACTGCTTTTTATATGCGAACACCAAATACTGAGCAGTCTACTCCCTTAAAACAAGCTGAATATTTATATAGTCTAATAGAATTGGAGGTGCCCACAAATGGCCCAAAATAAAGTTATGATTATCCCTGCCCGGCGGCAGGTTGGTAATACGGTAAAAGCTGCGGATAAGCCCAAGCTACGCGTTGCCGCTTACTGCCGAGTCAGTACTGACAGCGATGAACAAGCCACCAGCTATGAAACTCAGATTGAGCATTACACTGAATACATTTCCAAAAACCCGGAATGGCAGCTGGCCGGAATCTTTGCTGACGACGGTATTTCCGGTACCAACACCAAAAAGCGTGAAGAATTCAACCGCATGATCAGCGAATGCAATGCCGGTAACATTGATATGATTATCACCAAGTCCATTAGCCGGTTTGCCAGAAATACCCTAGATTGCCTCAAATACATACGAGAGCTAAAAGAAAAGAATATTCCAGTCTACTTCGAGAAGGAGTCTATTAATACTATGGACGCTAAAGGTGAAGTACTAATTACCATTATGGCTTCCCTAGCCCAGCAAGAAAGTCAGTCCTTAAGTCAAAACGTAAAGCTTGGCCTGCAATACCGTTACCAGCAAGGCAAGGTCATAGTGAACTACAATCATTTCTTAGGCTATACAAAGGGCGAAGATGGCAAACTTGTCATAGAGCCTAAGGAAGCAGAAATAGTTAAGCGCATCTTTCGGGAATATCTGGAAGGCTACAGTATAAACACCATTGCTTCTAATCTTGAAAGAGACAAGATTTTAACAGGCGCCGGTAAACGTAAATGGTGGACCAGTTCCATAAACAAGATGCTGAGGAATGAAAAGTATATAGGAGATGCCTTACTTCAAAAGACCTATACTACGGACTTCCTTACCAAAACCAGAGTGAAAAACCATGGTCTCATGCCTCAGTACTACGTGGAAGCTAACCACCCTGCCATCATACCCAAAGAAACCTTTATGCGAGTACAGGAAGAATTGGTGCGTAGGAGAATAGTCAATGTTAGTGTTAATGGACGCAAACAACTCTTCTGCAGCAAGCACTGCTTCACCCAAGTTACCTTCTGCGGTAATTGTGGAGAAAGGTTTCGCCGTATCCATTGGAACAACAACGGCTGCAAATCTATCGTCTGGCGCTGCGTTAGTCGCCTAGAGAATACAGGAGTAGCCTGCCGAGCAAGGACGGTCAAAGAAGAACTACTGGAAAAAGTTGTAATAAAGGCTATCAACGAAGTTATTATGGCCAAAAGCAATTATCTGGAAATGCTACAAAATAACATTACTACGGTCATACAAAAAAATGCTGTGGCCTCCACCAGTGAAATTGACGAAAAGCTCATGACGTTACAAAACGAGCTCTTAAAGAAGGCCCATAACCGGGATGCCTACGACGATGTAGCAGATGAGATATTTCAGCTTAGAGAGCTTAAGTCAAAATCCGAATCCGGTAAAATTCAACGGAATGAAAAACTATCCCGCATAACTGACCTGTGCGACTTCATTAAGAGCCAGCCAGCCGGAATAACAAATTTTGACGAAGCCCTCAGCCGTAGACTAATAAAAAAAATCACCGTCTTTGACGACCACTTCACAGTGGAGTTCAAATCCGGTGTCAGTATGGAAATTAAGGAATGAAAAAGCAAGCTAGCATTTGAGGATTAGTGGTCCCTAAGGTTAGCTTGCTCTATGTATTTTCCTATTGTGTTAGACTCCTGTCAGGACTGGACCGCACCCATATTAGCAGACACTAAGTTAAGCCGTTTTAAGATTTAGCTGTCCATATTATCTTTTTCATTTTTCAACTCATATTTATAATTATAGCATATTCCGCGCCAACAAAGTAGATAGCTATATCCCTTGTCCAGATTATAAATTAAGCCGGTCTACGAATTTTCTAGCTCGTAAACCGGCTTATTTTATTTTATTTTCTCTTTATTTTTCTCAAAACACTTTTATCTTATAAAATTAGTTGGTTGCCATTCTTCTTTGGTCGGCATCCCATATGTTTCTTTGCCCAAGGCGATACTTTTCATTAAAAAAGTCATATTTTTCGCTAAGGTTCTCATGGTTTGCAAACCTTCTGCATCCTTGGCTGCCTCACCTTTTTCTCTGCCATGAATACTGTTCCAGTATTGACTGGTTGCTATTGGCATATTGGAAATTCCAAAGTACTTATTCAGCTCATCATATGTAGCTGACAAACCACCGCGACGTGCTACTGCCACTCCTGCGCCAACTTTCATGGTCTTATCCACATAGCTGGTACTGAAAAAAAGCCTGTCCAAAAAAGAAATTAGAGTACCATTAGCTGATGCATAATAAACCGGGCCGGCAATGACCAACCCATCACAAGCCGCAAACTTAGGTGCTGTTTCATTAACCAAATCATCAAACACACATTTCTTAGTCTCAAAGCATTTATAGCAACCGATGCAACCTCTAATAGCCTGATTGCCTACCTGTACTGTTTCCACTTCAACTCCTGCTTTTTCAAACTCTTTCTTCATTTCTTTTAAAGCAATGGTCGTATTACCATCATTATGAGGACTGCCGTTAATCATTAAAACTTTCATCTTCATTATCACCTTTCTTGTTTTTCTTTATTTTCCCACTTTAAGTCAACAAAAAATCACCGTCTTTGACGACCACTTCACAGTAGAGTTCAAAGACGGTATTAGTATGGAAATTTTAGCTTGCTCTTCAAAATTATTTTAAAGCAGTTCTTTATTATCCAAAACAATTTTGCCAGCAGTGCAGGCAGGACAGAAACAATACTTGCCACCTTCTGCTTTTACCTTTCGAGCTGTTTCCGCTAATTGTTTAGCCGTTTCTGCGCCAAATATTTTTTCTCCCGTCTCTGATGAGAACAATGTTAAAACAGCATCAATAGTCTGCACATCAGCTTCCAATTCTGCTACCAATTTCTTAGCGGCTTCAGTTTGCTTTGAAGTATCTACAGCATTCAAATATTCCTGACATACTGCCTTTAATTCTGCGCAACAACTGGGTGCTTCCATAACTTCCTTCACTTTTGATAATATTTCTTTTTTGTCCATAATCTTTTCCTCCCAAATTAATTTATTTAATATATACAATCAGGTTAGACTTGCATTCGTTAACTTAGATATCTAACCATATTGTTAAAAAAATTATTGCAGATTTTTTAACACTCTATCTAATAGGTCTTCCAACTGCTTTTGTTCATTATCACTAAAACCTTGAAACAACCTTCTAGCTAGATGAAGTGAAATATTGTGAAAAACACCTTGAAAGCCTCTGCCTTTATCCGTCAATCGGACATAAGACACCCTTGCGTCTTCTTCGGACTCTTCTTTCTTGACCAATCCTAAAGCAACTAATTTATTTACTAATACGGTTACTGTAGGCTTTGTTCTATGAATTTTATCCGCCAACATCTTCATAGTAACATCTTCCTGATGGAATAATACCATCAAGATATCGCCATGGGATGGAACTAAACCGCTAATATCATTTTTGCGCAGTTCATCCATAATATATGCATTGGCCCGTTCTTTAATTTTACTTATTTGAGAAATTGCATTTGAGGTTTTCATGGTCTCATTATACTTAGACATCTAACTATTGTCAAGTGAAATCTACACAATCTTGAAAAACAAAGCCAGTCTACAAATTTTCAAACTCGTAAACCGGCTTTTTTAACATCTATTACGACCACCCAACTATCAGTTTTCACACAAACGTCACAACCGCTACTAGTGGCTCCTACTCTACGTTTCCGCGATTACATCTAAATGGTATACTCAACTTATTGCCTCAATTCGGGCAACTCAACTATAGTGCCAAAGTGTGTCTAATTTAAGATAATTCGTTTTTGAGAAAATTTAAATTCAATTATCAACGTCTTGGATATGTTCTCCTAAACTAGCAAAAGGCAAATTTTCTCATTTTCAAGAAATTTTAAAAACCCGAAAACCCACGCCCAGTCTCATTATACGCGAGACATCAATACTACTGTCTCAACGTGGCACGAGAGGATAGAAAGTACGTCAAATGCCACATCTCGTATATGGGAACATATCAACGGTATTTTTACCTTATCGACTGTTTACGGAAACATATCTACATATTATATCGAATACTACACCTTACGGAATTGGAGACTTTAAGTTTGCTTTCATCTATAAAGACTTTCTTATTTATGTAATATCTTGATTCATCTGTGCAAGACTCCATTGAACGATATTTTTTTATTCTATCAATATAGGTTACTTGTAATAAAAAATCTGCAAAGGGTTCTTCCCCTTTTCCGTAAAAACCTATTTGAGAAATCATGGTATCATTATAATATTTTCTTTTTATTTCTTCTATACTCTTTAACGCTTCTTCAAGTATTCTGGCAGAAATATCACGAAATGAATTGTGTAGTCTATTTATCTGATTGTAATACTCTCTTACCAATCCAATAAGATTTATCCATTTCCCTTTATCCTTTAACTCTTCTTTACTCTTTATTTTTTGGTCATATTTTTCTATTAGACGAAGCTCATCAAGACTCGTCTCAACAAAATACCAAAGTTCCTTGTCAACTTTACGATTGAATGGAATTATTGCTGTAATCCGCTCTACTATTAAACCTTGATGTTGCATATGGTTTCTCATTAATTCCAATAACTGGTACGACAATGATTCATCATATAGTTCATGTGATTTATTTTTTAATTGTTTTACCAAATTTGTCATACCTAATCTTTTTTCCATTGAAGAAAGTTCATGATATGTTTGGTCTTGATACAACCTGATGCTACTTAATAGATTATTTAACTTTCTATTCAATTCAACAACTTTTTGCGAACCATATTTTATAAATCGCGTATTACAATCAGGGTCACTATTTTGGTTCTCAATAAAAAAATTGTAATTTTCTTTTATCTCTTCTTCCCAATCATAATAATTCCCTGATATGATATTAAATTTCTCTTCAATCCAAAGTAATATCAGACAACTGCTATATTCACTTTTTACTTTTAAAAATTCTTCATCCTTAATTTCTCTTGCAGGCATATTACATAATAATTCATCCATAGTCTGTAATTTACATTTATTATTCTCCAAATGTATACCCCTTCCATACATTATGATAACCTAGCAAAAATTCTTTGCTAGGTTATTTCAATCAAAATCCAAAGAAACTTGCTACAGCTCTTCCAACTTTTTTAGCTCCACTTGCAACTGCACGACCTGCAGATTTCAATCCGTTTACTGCAGCCTTTGCCACGTTTCTTGCAGCACCTGCAACTTTTTTTCCAGCATTATAAATTGTGTCACCTATTTTTGAACCGCCGAAATAGCCAACCATTCCACCAACGAATCCAGTTACTACCGCCAATGGAGCACCCACTACTGGAATCCATCCTGTCAATTTAGCTCCGATAGCTGCTCCTTTTGCCATTCCCCAAAGACCGCCTACCATTGAAGTAGTAACTCTTCCCATTTGATCAAGACCTTTTGTTAGAGATAAATCTCCAGATGCTATCTTAGCTAGAATTTTTACATTTTCAATTCCAACACAAGCAATGTTTGCAATGACACCTGCAGGAGTGGCTTTCGGTATAAAACTTATAATGCCTTTCCTAATAGCAACCTGAAGTGTTCCAGCAGTAACAACTTTTACTGATGTATCCGCTCCAGTCTTAATTGCTATCTCCACCATTTCATCAGCATCGACTTTTTCGCCTTTGAATATCTTGCTTGCTATATTAAGCCCTGTTGTTACTGCAGCGGCTTGTAATGCCATTGCTCCTGCGTTTTTACCAATAGACATTGCCAAATCTTTAGTCTGATAATGACTATAATCCATACTTGGCATGATGCCATCTTCTTGTGCAGCTAACTGAAGTTCTTTCATATTCTCCTTAGTGAACTTCTTTCCTTCTGCCCCCCAAGCATCAATATGATCTGTTATAGTTTTAGATGAACCTTTGGCTTTAAAATGAGCCCTTACTTCTTCCAATTGCTCAGATGGAACAATTATCTGTTGATTATTGTAATTACCACGTTCGATTAAATCTATGGTAGCTTTGGCATCCTTACCAAATTTCAACTGATAATTCTGATACTTTCCTGTGTCTAAATTGATGGCTCTTACATCTACAGAATTCTCAGTAAAAACATCTCGCACCTCAACTTTGATGTTTTTGCCTTGAATGAAACCACTTAATTCCGTGGTTTTTGCTATCACGTTTTCTGCGATATTTCCGTCCAAATTTGGACTCATTTTTATTTGTCCATCTGTTGAACGTTGCAATGCATCTGCCAACTCCATGTTTTTCAGATACAACATATCATCCATTGATTGTAATACTTGACCATATTCATTTACAGCCATTCCAACAGATGATTCTTGTATCTTTTCTGCAAGCCAACTTTCCTTCGATACACCTTTTTGAGCCGCTTCATTTAAAGACCTCAGATTTCCATCAAATTCTTTAATAGCATCCACTATTTCCTCTGCATCGTGCTTTGCCTCTTCCTCTTTAACTTCTGGTAACTCGCTCTTAAAAAGTTGCTCCAACCATTCTTTATCTGATACGGATACATCTTTCTCTTTATACGATCTTAAGTACTTTGCAAATAGTTCTTTTATTGTTCTAGCTTCTTGTTCATTTATATATTCCTTACTCTTATTCTCTTCCATATCAATCACCTCATTTTGATGCATTTTTAAATTTTCGAGTTTCATACTCTTTTGCCATCTTTTCTAAAGCTTCTTTCATAATTTCCGAAAGAGAATGGGTATTATTTATAGCTTTAACTATATCTTGAGTTTGAACATTATTCTTGTCATCGGAAAAAGCCGTTTCAACTGCATCTTTGATAACACCCTCAATATCAGCACCACTAAATCCTTTTGTTTTTGTAATAAGTTCAGATATTCTTATATTTTTTAAATCTTGTGGTCTACGTTTATTAATGTGAATCTGGAAAATCTTCTCTCTTTCATATTCATTTGGCAAGCCTACATAAAAAATTTCATCAAATCGTCCTTTTCTTAAAAGTTCTGGAGGTAACTTTGTAATATCATTTGCTGTAGCTACTACAAATGTTGGACTGTCTTTTTCTTGCATCCAAGTTAGAAAATTTCCAAATAATCGTGTCGTGACTTCAGCTGCACCACCAGAACCACCAATTCCAGCAAATGCTTTCTCAAGTTCATCAATCCATAAAACGCATGGAGAGATTGCTTCCGCTAAAGCAATTGCATTTCGCAAGTTACCTTCAGACTCACCGACATATTTCCCCATAAGCCTACCCATATCTAAACGAAGAAGAGGCACTTCAAAAAGATTAGCTGCTGCTTTGGCATTTAAGGACTTTCCACATCCAGGAACTCCGGCAATTAATACGCCTTTAGGCATATCAACACCATATTGCTTTGCTTTGTTCATATTCTTATAAACTTTAGCTTTACGAACAAACCACTCTTTTAAGTTTTCAAGTCCGCCAATATCATCAATAGTTTCTTTAAACTGAATCATTTCAAGGATTCCAGCTTTTTTGATCATTTGCTGCTTCTGGTCAAAAATCAGATGAAGATCTTTTCTGGTTAATTCACCATCATCAGCATAGGATAGAGCAAGAAGATTGTTGATTTCAAATTCAGTGAGACCCTTAAACGCTACAGCCAGTTCATCTACAAGAGTGTTGTTTACAGCATCCACGCCATTCTCCTGAACGAAGTTTAAAATAATCTGTTTAATTTCAGCACTGTTCAGATAATCCATTTCCAAAATGGTAATATATTTTTCTAATTCTTTTGGAATTACCAATATATTAGAAACAATAACAATTGTGGCATCAGCACCTTGATTAATCATTCGTGCAATTCCTTTGATTTTAGATACAATTTTGGAATCTTCTAAATATGCAAGAATATCTTTCAATAGAATAATTTTCCCATCCAACAAATCTTGAGATTTCAGTTGGTCAAGCATCATTTCCAGCGAACAATCCTCAATCATTGGTGCTTTGGTTTCAAAATCAATATAACCATTCGTTGCATTCCATTCATACACCTCTTTCCCAGAAGCTATTTGCTGTATAATAGAATCAACTTTGTCTTCTTCAAATGTGTTTAGGTATATAATGGAGAAACCCGCATCCATATATCTTACAAGTTTCAATTTTAGAGTTTTATCTTCCATATATTGTCCCTCCTGTATTATATATTGATTTTTTTGCGGCGCTGTTTATTCCCAAGTATATTAGTTTGCCCATATTCTAAATAATCACCTTCAAATTTTATGTACGTAGGTTCCCCAAAAGTATAAGGCCATTTATCAATTACTTCTACAGAATCATCAACTATTTTCAATATTGTATTGTTATCATTGCTACTTATAGCGATTACAACGACAGATTCTTTATGAATAGCTGATACAGAGGTGTCAAAATTCGAATCACAGCGGTCAGAATAAAGAGCATTTTTATTGCCATCACCGTCAATTTCATAAATATCAGTGTAGCGTTTATAAAAGTCTTCAGTATGTTTATAACAATAATACACTTTCCCGTCTACAATTGTTAATACAGTGGAATTATCATCCAGAGCATAGAAATATTTTATATTTTCTAAAGCCTTTTCATGCCCTTGAGCCGCCGCTTGCATATACCAATAAATTTCTTGAGCAGAGTTCTTTTCTACACCTTCACCATTTGCATATCTTACTCCCAAACGGTTTTGAGCATCGGAGTATCCGCGTTCTGCAGCCAATTTGAACCATTTGACAGCTTGAATATAATTTCCTTGCTCTTTTTCTATGATTCCAACTTGTGTAGTAGCATAATCATTACCTGCCTCACCAGCTTTTACGTACCATTTTTTTGCCTCATCAATATCTTTCGTTGTTCCTCTACCGTAATAATAACAATTACCCAAGTTACTTTGCCCCTGTACATAACCAAGCTCTGCAGAACGTTTCATCCATGTAAATTCCTTCGAAGAATCTTCCGTTACACCATATCCTTTAAAATACATGAATCCAATCATATTTGCAGCTTCGCCATTCCCGTGCTCATATGATTTTTCAAACCATTTCAAAGCTTCAGAATTATCTTCTGCAACTCCTTTACCATAATAATAACAGTATGCAACATTCAATTCAGCAACATCATATCCATCTTTTGCCCCTAATTTATAGTAGTTTAAGGCAGTAGTATAATCTTGTTGAACAATATTTCCATAATAATATAAATCCCCCATTTTACAATAAGATCGCCAGAAGCCACTTTCAGCAGATTTCTTGAGCCATTCCAAACCAACAGAATTATTAATTGGGATACCAAATCCACCAAAATATAAGTCTGCTAATTCATTTTGTGCAAAAATATCCCCTGATTGTGCCAAATCACAGACTGACGAGAAGTATTTTTCAAAAATTTGATTTCGTTTAGTTGAATTTTCCGGATAAGAATATGCAGTATTAATTCCTGCAAGAACATCACCCATATCTGCACCTTTTTTACGCCATAAATTACCCTCATCACTATTCTTTACAGTATGACCAAATCCATGGTTATAAATTTCACCTAAAAAATACATTGCACGAGCATTCGCATTGTGTGCTAACTTTTCAAAAACAATAAAAGCATCATCAAATTTACATTGTAAGTAGAGATTTTCTGCACCTTCTTCTTCACTTTTTCCACCTATAACTAATTGATACTCCTTATCAAAACGAATATCGGTAATCTTTATATTTTTTTCACTCCAATCCACTGGAGTTTTGGATGCTACTACAATCACTGGATTATTAATTCCTTTGTATGAAATACCGCATTTACTTAGCGGGATTGAAAAACTCTCTCCACATAAATAAATATTTGTTATGTCTTCGTCAAGCAAATCATATAAATCATCCTGTGTAAAAGCTACTTGGTCAACGCAATCTAAAAAATTTTGTTCCGAAGTATATGTTTTAAGTAGTTTCAACTTACGATTTCGTTCTTCTAATTTTTCAATGTCAATAGCTACTTCTTCATCATATTCCACATCAAAAATTGAACATATCTTCTTGGACAAATCGGAATCGTTTATATCCTGTGCTTCGATGACATCTGCAATATCATCAGCATACCTATCCCTTAACCATGTAACCAGTTTGCCATTAGATATGTACATCAGTACTTGGGCAAGTGAAAAATTCTCCTTTAGTTCCTCTACACTTCTCACTTCCACGCCATTTTCCATTTCCAGTGGAAATCTAATTTTCTTTGCCATCCTTTTGCACCTCCGTATAAGCTGCTAATAATCTATTAGCTTCATTTATAATTTTTTCTTTAATACTTGTTGGTTCGATAATATGTACCAAATCTGTTGGCTGATTTATTATCCATTTTATAAAACCATCCTCAAATGCACTAAGCTTTATAGTTACTATATTATCCTTATCCTGCACAATATTTGAGTTTCTAAATTTATCATATATATATGGATAAAACTCTTTTTTACACGAAAGAAGAACCTCTATAAATTCACCACCATACATTTGAGTAATCCCTTTTGAATACCTATCCATATATTCAGCCACACGTTGGATTTCATCCATTCTTTGACTTCTGACAACTGAGAATGAGTATACTCTGTCCAGTCGAAAATATGCCGGATATTGCTTATTGCTTGTCTGCAAAAATGCTATTAAATACAAATAACCCAAATCATATCTTATCGTACATGGAATTATCTCTCTTTCAACCACTTCTCCGCTCATTTTTATATAATTTATTTTGATAATAGATTTGTTGGCTATGATAGTTGCCAAGTCACCATGCATTTTGAGAATTGCCTTTTTGTGAAGAGGTTCATCATACTGCTTTATACATTCTTTTTCCCGAAATGCCATCTTACCTACACCTTCAGCATTTAATGCCAAATGTGTTAGCAGTCCGTCCATTTCATCAGTCCTAAGTACACCAGTATCTAATAACACCCTTTCAATAAACAGATACTCCATAGTTTCCAGTGCTTTTCTTTGAAAACCTGCAAAGTAATAAACATTTTCTTGCCTATCATAAATCAACTCTTCATTACAGAACAGCTCACTTAAGTACAATCGTACATCCTCTATATCTCTATCAAATGTTCTAGGCAAACTATCTGTTTCCATACAAAAACTTAATTTATTAACTTTTTCTCCTTGTATCAACTTTGAATATAACAAAAGTAACCTTGTTATCTTGTCCATCAAATCACCCTTAAACTCTATTACTTTCTTGCTACATTCTCATTATATCACACAGCAACGTCAAAATATGACGTTGTTATATTTTGCAGGTAAATTTTTTATAAACAGGTAAAAAGCACCCTATAAGCTTTTATAAATCTAAAGGGTGCTGCACTCTCATATGTTTATTTACATTTCCACATCCACGCTTGTGCCTGACTTGAATTCCACCGAGAACTTTTCCTCATAAACCGTTACCTTTTCAACCATTCGCCTCACAAGGGATTCATCGTATTCTTCTATCTGCTCCGTCTGCTCTGCAAGGAACTCTTTCATCTCAGCAATTCGCTGTTTCAAGCCTTCTCTTTCCGCATTCTCTGCCATAGCATTCTGCTTTACTTCTCTCAGACTGTCTATCTCATCAGCAAGATCATTATAATCCTTTTTAGCATTTGCTCGTTTCAACAGTTCCTTTTGCAATTCTTCCAGTTTAACATTGATGCTTTCCATAGAATTTTCATCTTCTAAAGCAAGTACCGATGCAATATTCTTTTCCAAGGCTACAAACATATCATCCTTGCCACCAAGTGCCATATTGATTGCTTTTATTACAGCCTCTTGAAGTTCTATTTCCTGAACCGTTTGTGCATCACAGCGTTCTGGACCATGTTCCACTCGGGTGACACATCGCCAAACAAAGGAACGCTTACCTCTGTTATTCCAAGCAATTCTCCGATATATGTCACCACACTTTGGGCAATAGACAATGCTTGAAAGAGCATACTTGCTGCTATAAACTCTTTTCTTTCGGTCAGCACCACTATGGAGATTAACTCTTCTTAGCATTTCCTCTTGCACCTGCATATAAAGGTCACGAGGAATGATAGCTTCATGGCTATTTTCTACATAATACTGTGGAACAATACCGTTATTTTTAACCCGCTTTTTCGTAAGTACATCCACCGTGTATGTCTTCTGCAAAAGGGCATCTCCGATGTATTTCTCATTTTTTAGGATTTTCTTTATAGTTTCTGGTCTCCATCTTGCTTTACCAGCTGCAGTTAGGATACCATCTGATTCCAAGCTTTCTCCGATTTGCTTTAGGCTTGCGCCTTGCAAATACTCCAAATAAATGCGTTTTACAACCTCTGCCTCAGTAGGTTCAATAATCAGATGACCTTCATCATCTTTGGTATATCCCATAAAACGATTGTGATTCACCTGTACCTCACCGTTTTGGTAACGGAACTGCAATCCCATCTTTACATTCTTGCTTAAGGATTCCGATTCCTGTTGGGCAAGGCTCGCCATAATTGTAAGCAAAATCTCTCCCTTAGAATCTAAGCTATTGATATTTTCTTTTTCGAAGTATACGGGAATGTTCTTTTCCTTTAATAATCTAATGTATTTCAGGCAGTCCAGAGTATTTCTAGAAAATCTGCTTATGGACTTTGTAATAATCATGTCGATGTTACCTGCCATACACTCCTCAATCATTCTATTAAACTCATCACGCTTTTTTGTATTGGTTCCACTTATACCATCATCCGCAAATACACCACTTAGCTGCCATTCTTCATTTTTTTGTATAAAATTGGTGTAATGCTCTATCTGTGCCTCGTAACTTGTAGCTTGCTCATCGCTGTCGGTACTTACACGGCAGTACGCTGCGACTCTGAGTTTTGGCTTGTCTTCCATTTTTACAGTATTGCCTATACGTCTTCGTGCTGGGATAACTGTTACACTTTTATTCATTTTCTGTCACCTCACTTTCTATCAATCCATATGCATATTTAGCCTGTTCAAACGGGTCAGTATATTTTAACTGTACCCTTGGCATGGTAAAACGCACCATTGGCTTTGGTTTTTCCTGCTTTTCAAGCTCTCGAATTCTTCCAAGATAGCCAGCCCTTGCAATTCTAATTTCTTCAGCTTTATCAAATGTTTCTTTATCAATTATGGCAGGATAGAAGTAATCCCCAAGGTAATACCTCTTTCTAAGCATCATTCCAGCACTACTATGAGATAACTTTAATCCTGCATTTTCAGCAGCTACCTTAAGTGCCAAGCCAGAAATATATCCTTTGTAAAAATTTCTTATATTTTCAGCCTGTTCTTTATCAATCACTGCTTTTCCGTCTATAATTTTGTATCCATAAGGTATGTGTGCCATTATTATGCCATCCTTTCCTTAAGTTCTAATCCACATTTTAATAGAAAAATAATTTCCTCTCTTGAAACCACTGTAATTTTATCCACGTGGGCAAGGAATACTTCATCTTCATACTCCTTCAGCATTTCACTTCCAGAAACATATTTTATTAGCTTTTCCAAAGCATCAAATTTTGTTCTATCACCACTTACTGAATGCATCAGCTTGTTTTTTTCAGTCTCTAACATTTCTTTTGCCTGAATCAAGGTGTTGTTTTCACTGTTAAATAGTGCTGGTTCTATAATGCCACTTGCCATTAGGCTTGTAAGCACCTGCCTTTGTTCCATATTCTTTTCTAGCTTGGTTTCACACTCTTGTATATGCAGTAATCTTTCTTTATCATCTAACCCTTTCATGCTAAGAAATAGCGGTCTTAGCACCACTTGATGTGCAAAAATCAGCTTATTCATCATTGTAAGAAAAGCCACCTTTATACTATCGTCTGTGATATATTTCATGGAGCACGAATCCTTATCTTCAATGTGATGGGTGCAACACCAAGCCACATAATTTCCACTTGGTTTATTATGAATTCTTCGTTTAAAAACACTACCACACTCTCCACATCTGATTTTCCCTGAAAAACCATAACGGTTTTGATAACGCTGGGTATTCTCACCATTGCCTTTTTCCTTACCACGCTGGCTCATAACTTCATTAGCTTTGCTAAAAACTTCGTGGTCTATGATTGCCTCGTGATGGGCTGTACATAAATACTGGTCTTGTTCTCCATAATTTGTATGGCGGTTAAAACTACTATCTGTGTATGTTTTCTGAAAAATAACATCTCCTGTATACTTCTCATTTCGGATAATCGCATTAATAGTTCCAGAAGTCCATTTACTGCCTTTTTTACTTTTAACACCAAGTTCATTTAGTTCTTTTGCAATAGTATGGGTACTCTTTCCTGCAAGAGTATCTGTAAATATCTGTTTTACTACTTCTGCTTGCTCTGGCACAATTACCATTTCTCCATTTATGTTTGCATATCCATAGGGAGGATAAGAAATTATGTAGGTGCCATTCTGAAAACGCTTCTTAATGCTCCATTTTTCATTTTCTGAAATAGACACCGATTCACTTTCTGCAAGACTGCTTAAAATGGAAAGCATCAGTTCACTCTCCATAGAGCCAGTATTGAGATTTTCCTTTTCAAAATTAATGTATACATTTAAATCAAGCAGTTTTCTTACTATCTCCAAACAGTCTGTTGTATTTCTGCAAAATCGGCTGATGGACTTTGTAATCACCAAATCAATCATACCTTTTTCACAGTCTGCAATAAGAGAAATCAATCCACTCCTGACTTCTTTTTTAGTGCCTGTAATCCCTTCATCATAGAATACACCTGCATACTCCCACTCATTATTTGACTTGATGTACTCCTCATAATGCGCCTTCTGCGTATCCAGACTTATCAGCTGCTCATCACTTGCTGTAGAGACTCTGCAATAAGCTGCAACACGGATTTTCTCTTTAACTGATAAGGCTTTATTTTCTGCAATTCTTGTTATACATTTCATCAACTCACCTCGCTTTCGGTATGGACATATTCCCATAGAACCATTGATATATCAAGTCATTTAGGGCATAATCTCCGCTAAATATGGGGAGAAAGTTTGGCGGTTTCTTGCGCTGATTTTGGTGAATTCATCCACGGAAATCAGGCCCTTATCGAGCAGTGTTTTTGTCATTTTCTGTGCCATACAATATTGATAATCACCACACAACTGTTCCTCCGTCATGCGTGATTTCATAAGGGCAGGTGAACTGCTCGGCTCTGTAATTTTCGTTACTGTTTTATTCTCATCATTCATTTAAAAAACACCTCCTACCTTATAGCCTTGGCAGGAGGTGCAATCTGACGGTTTCCTAATCTTTTTTATAGAAGCTGCATTCGTATCCATCCGCACGGAGAAGAAGCCCGGAAATCCAATGCGGAGTCCTGCCCATCTGTTCACACACAGCATCAAGGGAAGCTCCCATACCGCACTCTATAATCAGTTCATCATGAACATGACCGCAGATAAAGCAATGAGATAAAGTACGCATAGAATGTGCCAAAATATCTCTGCTGATTGCCTGCACGATATTCTCCACGAACTTGGGACCATAACTTTTGATGCGTTCCCATTTCTTTGTGCCGCCTACACCCTCATAGGTCACAGCCTCGCCGCCGAAACGGTTCTCTCCCATGCGTGGTTTCACATAGGAAAGCCGTCTGCCGCTTGGCAGCTGAATGAACAGCATCCCGCTCTGGTAGAAAAAGCGGATACCGTGTGTTTCTGTGGTCACTCTGTTCTTGACCGTATCCTTGACACAGCGGTCAACATCCCACCAGAAACGCACGATATTAGGATTGGCAGCTCTCCACGAATCCACAAGCGGCTGGAGTTCTTCCTCCTCAAGTCCCATATCCAAAGCACCCATCGCTTTTAAGGCACCGACTGAGCCGCCGTAACCAAGTGCCAATTCTGCGATTTTTCCCTTCTGACGGAGATGTCCATTCTCGCCATGCTTTTCTACAGGAACACCAAACATGGCAGATGCCGATGCGCAATAGATATCCCCGTTATTTTTAAAGACCTCGCTTCGCCAGCTTTCCTTAGCTAAATACGAAAGCACCCTTGCTTCAATAGCAGAAAAATCCGCTACCACAAATTTCATCCCAGCTCTTGGCACAAAGGCTGTGCGGATAAGCTGCGACAATGTATCCGGAATATCATCATATAACAGCTCCATTGCAGCATAATTGCCGGATTCAACAATACCGCGAGCCTGCTTTAAATCCGGCATATGGTTCTGAGGAAGGTTCTGAAGCTGTATCATTCTGCCTGCCCAGCGGCCGGAACGGTTGGCACCATAAAATTGAAACATCCCTCTCGCCCTGCCGTCCTCACAGACTGCATTCTGCATCGCCTGATATTTTTTTACGGAGGACTTGGATAACTGCTGCCGCAGTAGCAGGACCTCCGTCAGTTCCTTAGGAGCGGTTTTGACCGCCTGTGCCACTTCCTTTTTTCCAAGGCTGTCCATCTCCAGACCGTTATCCGCAAGCCACTGTTTCATCTGCACCACAGAGTTTGGGTTATCAAGGTCGGTCAGTTCCTGCATTTTTTCTGCAAGCTCTGCTTTGGATTTTGCATCAAAAGCAATAGCATTTTCCACTACATCCATATCAAGGGAAATGCCGCGGTCATTGATTTCTTGGTCAAGATGATATTCATCCCATACAAAATCCGGCACAGGATATTTTTTCAGCCTGTCCTGTATGGACATTTCTACCTCAACATCCCGCTTGTTATAGAACTTGAACAGATTCCACTTCTCCATATCATGCTCCGGCAGATTGCGTGTTCTGCCACCGTTGACCTTGGTAGGCTTGCAGGGAACACAGAAATAGCGGATGAGGTCTTTGCCTTCCTTCAGTTTCTGTTCTTCCAGTCCAAGTACCGTGCCGACACCGGTAAGAGATAACGGCAATCCCATATATGCCGACCAAACCATGGAGCATTTCCATGCGGTTGGGTCAATGTAATCTCTTACTGTGTCCTCATCGATGCTGTAACTGCTGAAGTAATGCGGATGGTTTCTTTTCATCCATACCGAAAGACAGACCCTCTCGAATGAACTGTTAAATGCCCATTTTGTCACGCTATCATCTGTCAGTGCCTTAATAATTTCTATAGGAACTTTCTCGCCGCGAACAAGGTCTATCACCTGAACCGCACCGCCATCAACGGCATATCCAAATAGCAGAATTTCAAAATTGGCTGACTGCGTGTAACGGTATACGCCGCATTTCTGTAAATCAACATCTGAATACGTCTCTAAATCAATACTTATATATTTCATTTCATCGCCATCCTATGAAAATTTAAGCGGTAAAGGTTTCCCTCTACCGCCTGTGTATTATTTTAAATAGCCTTTTTCCTTCAACTTAGCAATTGCGTTTTCCCCTAATTTGTAAATTTCTTTGATAACCATATTAGCACAGTCCAAAATAGTATAGGCAGCAATTACATAGATAAAAATTGCCCCTGCTGAAACTACTAACTGCTTCTGAAATTCATAACTGAACATCTTTCATCCCCCTATGCTAAAAAATCTTCATCATCACCGGTTGCAAAATCATCCTCGGCACGGCTCTTTCCGCCAAGCGGCTCTCCATCCTTAATCTTTTGAAGATTATTAAGACCACAGGCAATACCCTTATTGCCGTTGGAGTTGAAGGCATAGAAGTTAATGCTGGCACGGCCATACACACCGCTGTATACCTCGCTGCGGTCGATGACAGGCTGACGGTCTGCATCTACGATGCCCGGAGCAGATGCAGAGTTGGCATTGACGAAGTAACAGCCTGCGTAGGCTTCATCATCGGGTCTTTCAAGATCGCCGTCACGAAGCGGTGTTTTTATAATTGAAAGTGCCGGCACGGTCTTGCCATTGCCCTTCAGCTTGGACTGACCTTCCTCATAGGCAGACTGGATGGCTGCCTTGATTTTGTTGACCGTTGCGGTATCATCCTTGGGAATGATAAGGCTCACGCTGAACTTCGGTGTGCCGCCGTTAATGGATTTTGCTTCCCATACATTTGCGTAAGACCAGCGGGTGTTTACTCCAGTGATAACTTTGGTTGGGTTGAGATAATTCTTTGACATATTATTTGTCCTCCTTAAAATCGTTTGCTGCTGTATTCATTGCCGGACGCTTGTCCGACATAGGTACTAAGGTTGGCTTGCCCTGCGGCTTTTCAATAAACCGGTCGAGCAGTTCTTCAAATCTTGTCTTGCCGAGCAGTTTGGTCATTGCCGTAACACCCAGAACCTTATGTTCATACGGGTCGTATCCGGCATCCTTAACCGTATCTGCCACAGCGGTTTCATTGATATATTTCCTGTTGGAGCGTCCTTCGACAATCTTCCAGTCCTTCCATTCCTTGCCGCTGACTGCCTGCTGCAGAGCATATTCCTTGATATCGCCTGCCCAAGATACCAACGCATCAACTTTTGCAAGAATGGCCTCTATCTCATCATCTTCAAGGGTGGAAGGCATTTCAAAATCGTAACGCGCAAGTTCAAGATTGTATTCGGCTCTCTTACGGCAGATGGCTTTTACCTTACAGAACTGGCAGTGGTCTCCGGCTTTGTATTCGCCCTCGCCCTTTGCCGCCAGCTGTGCTGTGGGACTAAGCACTTTATCTGCCCATTTCAGAAGTTCTACCTTGGAAATGTTGTATGTGCTGACGCTGTCCCTTCTCGGCTGAAAGATTGTCATGGTCACCGAATCAATATCATAGATACCGTCAAACAGTTGTAAGGCTCCCAGTGCATAGCACATCATCTGAGGATTCTTTTCTGCATCCACCAAAATTCCGACACCATACTTAAAATCAATGACGGTCAGCGTTTCATCTGCAACAATCACGCAGTCCCCGGTGCCGAAGCCCTGCGGCACCCATTTGGAAAAATCAAGATGCTGTTCAATTAGAACAATAGGGTCTTTGCATTTTTCTTTTGCCACAGCAAGCTGCTCCATCACATACTGGGCATACATATCCGAGCAGTCCACCATTTCTTCATCGAAGAAAGTAAGATTTTCTGTTGGATCTTTCGATTTCTGCCCCAGTGCTGTTTTCAGTTTGTGTTCGCAAAGGCTGTGGGCATCGGTGCCCTGCATTGCAAACTCGCTTGTGGTGTCACCGACCTTAGCACACTGCAATGCCGATGGCGGACACTCCAGCCACCTGTGACTGGAGGATGCTGATAAGACTGCGTGGTCCAGACCGGTCTCTCTTGCACCTACAGTACAATTCACCTTCTGTTTATTGGGCATTCCCAAGTACCTCCACTTCAGCAAGCAGTGCCTTATATTCTGCTGGATTTATCCCAGACAGCTTTTCTGCACCATGCTTTGTAAGGATTGCTTTGACTTCTGCCGTATAGCCTTTGCGGGATTTATCCGCACACACGGCTCTGACATCTTCCAACGTGAGTGCTTTTTCTTCCGGCACTTCAGCTTTTGGCTCCTCGTTGGTTTTCTTCTTAACAGCAGTCTTTTTTACAGGCTGCATTGCGTCCTTTCCACTGCTGAACAAATCAGCCAGTTCTTCGGAAATACGTACCAAGGTTTCGCCGCACTTTTTGAGTTCATCCACGAGCATGGATAATTCGCTTACTTTACTCACGATGTCGCACCTCCTTCCTTAACCGTACAAATGGAAACTTCTTCCACGTTGTCACCGGGTACAAGAATTGTGAGTTTCTGTTTTCTTCCGAGGAAGAAGCATAGAATACGTTCTCGTACACTAATACTACGGCAAGAAAGAATACCATCTGATTTTGCCTTCTTGGATACACTGATTTTCAAATTGTGTTCCATCTTTATCACCTCTTTCCGAGAGTGTTTTTTGACCCTCTACCTAATAGCCTTGAGAAAGTAATGAATCTGACGGTTTTGAAAAAATATAAATAAAAAAAATAAACCCACCAAGAAAATTCATCCTCAGTGGGCATCAAATTATCTATTCTATTTCCTAACTAAAGCATATAGTAAAACCGCTCCAACTCCGTAGGCTACATTCCTCTGATTCTTAATTGCCTGCATTTTTTTCTTCTCCTCGGACGCGTACGTTTTCAAGGATGCGTTGGCACCCTGCAATAAGTCCGTCTGCATCTGTGAGGTTTTCTTCAATACAGTCAGCTCGCTCTGCAGCATTATCGACTGCTGCTTCGCCTTGTTCAATTCCGTCTTGGATATTTCGAGTTCGGTCTTCAGCAGACTCAATTCCTTCTGTGATTTCTCGTTCAGTTGTTTCAGCTGAGCCAAGTTGCTCTCTAACTGATTCAACTCCTGCTCCGTTATCCTGTACTCCGCTGCATAAGAAAAGGCAGGCAAGAATACTAACGATAATAAGAACAATAATGCTGTAAAATACATATTTTTTCTTTTCATCCGACATTTCCACCACCTCAAAACTACTATTTTTAGCCATTTTCCACCATTTGCGGTTATTACCTCACCAAGCGTATTTAATCTTTGTAGGGCAAATACCTGACAGAGCCTTATTTAAAGCCGCTGTAAGCCATTTGTACGAGCCATTTTCTTTAGACTTTCAAATATTTTTTTGCCACCAGGCTGCTTTGCCGCGAATTACTTGACCACCTAGTTTTAGTTCGTCCGTAAGCGGTGCATCCAGTAAATACCACAAATCCCATCGTTCACAAGTTGTTGATGGACCATAGTCATCTTCTTCAGCTGCCTCACAGTGGGTTTTAACATGAGCATAATCAATAGGCAGATCCAGTTCTTCACATAAAACCGCCACAACCTTTGCCACCCCATCGATTTGGTCTTGCGTAGGTGGATAATCGCCAAAGTCTGTATTGTAACCACTATGTGCTTCTGCCCCATAACAGCCTGCCATGCAGATACCAATGGCTCTGCTGTTTCTGTGCCAAGTATGTGCCAAAAGCTCCGTTAAATCCTCTGTGCTGGCATAAATACTTCCATCGGCATCTACGTTAATATGGTAATCATCAAAAAACTGATGGTACCTTCCTGCGCTCCAATGTACATAAATTTTATCAATATAGCCTTTAGCAGCTTGAGCCATTTCTCTTAACTCATCTAAGGTTATTTTTCTCATGCTTCTCATCCTCCTCAAACTTGTCCGGTATTCCATTATTGTTCATATCAATAAAACAGCCTGCTATGAAGGTCATAAACCCTATCATAGCAGGCCCAATCATTTCTTTAATTACCGCCAATAAATCACTCATAACAATCTGCCCATTATGCCATTGGTACAGCCAGGCAATATAATACGTAGCAACCAAAACCACAACAAGCAGAAAATAACCTACAATCACAGTCTTTATTGGCCTGCTCATAGCATTTATTTTCACCTTTACAGTACTAAGAACATTGCCTAAGATTACTTTTGCATTATCAAACACACTTATTCCCCCTTGTAATTTGGCAGTGCTTTTATTTCAGCCATCAGATCGTCTATTACTCCATTGGCACCAAGGTTTTCATAGCTTTCATAACAGGAAACTATGCTGTCCTTAGCGTAAATGGGAATCCACTTCTTTTCAGTTACATAATGGTTATAAACCTGAATGATTCTGTCTCTAAGCAGTGCCTGAAGTCCGGTCTGGATAGCATCCTGACGTTTATTTCTGGCTCTAAGCTCTGTAAAGATATAGGTTAAAAGCATACCCATCCCGGCACTTAAAATACTTGTTAATATTTCCTTCCCCATATAGTTATCCCCCTATCAGCCTTTCCATATCAATCGCTCTGCCTGTATACCGACAGTTTTGCGCCCCAAAATACACCTTTTCAGTGGGTATATATTTAAAAGACACCGCATTATGTCCATGGCTTACCCTTACACTCTGCCCCGCATGACTTATAAAGACTGGTGTTTTCCAAAAGTCAGAAATAAGAGTTTCAAAGCTTAGCGTCAAAACACCATCATTAATAGTCGCCTTCACATCTTTTATCGTCCAGCTATATTTCCAATCAAGCTCATGGATATAATCCATGGTATAGTGAGCAAAACAGCTAAAATTGTTGGTATCGCTGGGCAGCTCATTCATACCTTTCAGCAAAAATACTTTTATAAAAACATTACTGCCACTTTTATCAATCTGCATAAAGCACCGCTGAGATAGATTAGTCAAAAACTCACTTGGCAGCATATCCAGTACCTGCAGTATTTCCCTAAAGTTATAAAGCACATAGGTATTATCCGTAATGCCATTATTAAGAACTACCGTAGAACTTCCCTCTCGTAAAAGCTCCGTATCAATAATATTCAGTCTGTCATTGTGATAAAAATTAAGTACTTTACCTTCAATATTCAGTTTTATCGTTTCCGCATCATTCTTTCGGTTAACCGCATTCGGAAAAACAAATAAATTCTTAATCGGCATAACTTGCCCCTTTCCACTTTTCGTATTCAGCCTTAAACCAGCTAAAAAGTTCTTTATTGATATAGCATTCAATATCCCTGCTCTTACTTTTAAGGCAGCCGCCACCGCACATAAAATAAACCGGGCAGTATTTGCATTCCGGAAAATTATCATCCAGAACTCTTTGCTGCTCGGCTTTCCAGTTTTTAGTCAACTTTTCATCTCTTATATAAAGGCAGGTAACACTTTCTCCCTTGGTGTTATATTTTTGCAGATTCTTATTAACGCAGTAAGTTTCTCCATAGTCAAAATTTGCTTGGTACCGTTTTAATAATCCTGTAAACATTCCTTCATAGCGAAAGTTACGAACACCGTATTTAAATCGCTGTTCCATAAAACTACCGACCATATTCTTGTACTGTTTTAAGATGTAATCTGCATCTCCAAGGCTTAATGCGTATTTATCATTGGCATCGTTAGTAGCATGAGCAAAATGAGGGAAAAAAGATAACTGCCTGCCAATAATTCTTTCCTTAGCGGCAAAGGATGTAATAATTGATCTTAAATCGGTATGCCCATGATGGAGCGTAGTAGAAACAGCTAATTTTGGATAATCAATAAGCTTAGTAAAGGGGTCAAATCCTCGCTCAGAGTTTTTCCCTCCATCAAAGCTGATACATACTAAAAAATCATGCTTTTTAAAAAATGGCAAATACGCCTCTAAGTTAACGCCATTTGTGCATATAGCAAACTTTGCTTTTGGCAGAGCCGCTACAACCTGCTTTATTTCATCCATGTATAAAGTCGGTTCGCCGCCCATAAATTTGACGGTAAGGTTATCCTGCTTTTTTAACTGCTCCAAAAGATTCGCTGAAAGTCCCGTTTCACGCTCATCTTCTTCTCTGTGGCAGTAGGCACAATTTAGATTGCACTTACTGCCCATATAAATAGTTGCCTGCATTTTAACCCTCCAGGATGAGGTTGTATTCATTCCAAACCTCATACCACTTTCTGCCAAGCTTAAGCTTAAATATACCTGTATGCCCCATAGGATAAAGTCTAAAATTACCTCTGCCATTTTCAAGCTGTACTCTGCGGTTGTTTATAACTCCGCAGCTGCTGTCTATCGTAACATCGTCATCATCAATATCGCGGGTAAGTTCTTCTCCTTCAAAATTACCAGAGTATTTTATAATCTCAAACTCCACATAATCCTTATCCTTCACTAAAGCAATCGGTATTGTAAAATCACCGCTTTGCGGCATTCCTTTCCTGTTGGCCATAAGAATTCTCTCACCAATCTTTAAAGCATAACTGTCCCACAAATGCATCCTAGGGTGATCGCCTGTTACCAAATCATCAGAATTAAAACTTATTACCTCATACTCCTCATCGGCTTCTATTTCAGTATTTTCAGGTCTGCCTTCAAAAACACGGATAATAATATCCCGCTCCGCACCACCAATTACTCCGGTATCAAGCTGCAGTACATCTGCTGTTCCGTAGAGCTGCAAAAGCTCTGCAAAATCAAGTTTTACGCTGACTCCCAGCCTGTTAAGGTCTAAAAACTTAAAATCCGACTTACTCATCTTGCGATAATTTTTAACCTTACCAGGACTAGCGACCAGAGTATAACTGTTATAAGGTCGCAGAGTTTCAATCGTATCCTTGCCATAGCCTGCCGGATATTTAGAAGTTACTTCTGCGGTGACACATAGCTCCTTGATGGTTATTTTTAGTTTATGCTCTGAATCAGACCTCTCGTTAAAACATATCTTAAGCATCGTTATCCTCCAATTTAAAACAGTAATTTCCTGCAAATATAGAATCACAGCCTTCCGCTTTAATTTCATAGGTTATGTATTTTCCCACTGTTTTTTCGGCCTTATCTTTCACCATCCGCATATTGGGCTGGGCCATATAAAAAGATGTTTTTTCGGCTTCTGCAACTTTCTTATTTCCATAAACGGTTTTTAAAATAGCTCCCTTAGACACAATAAGCTTCGGATTTTTACCGAAGGTATATGCCACGCTCACCGATTTGTTTTGAATCTCTTTCACTGCAAAAGCTCGATGAAGCTGGTTCAGCACTTTATCTCCCGGTTTCAATTCTTTAATATCCACAGGTCCTTTATCTGTTAAAATCAAGCCTTGTATAATCATTTTCATCAACCTCCATCATCTCCGCAGTCACAATTACTGCAGTTACAGTTACAATTGCAATTCGTACATTCCGTCTGGCAATACTGACAACGTACCGACTGGCAGCCCTGACAGGTTTGACACCCCTGGCAACTTTGACAGTAAGTGCTTTGGCAATAGCTGGTTTGGCAGGTCTGACAGCAATTCGCCTGGCAGCAGTTGCCTGAAAAACTTGTTTCCAGATTATTTACCGCCGTTCTTAAAAGCATAATATTTGCACTTATCACCTTGGTATATGTCAAGCCACTTAAATTTATAGCGGATGATTTATTGGCATTAGCCGCCATGGCAGTCAATGCTGCTGCCAATTCTGATATGTGCAGTTTTTTTACCGTAATATTACTGTTTAAGGTTGTATCTGTATAAGCCATTTAAGCACTTCACCCCCCATCATCACCGCAGTCACAATTACATTGCATGGACTGACAACTATAGCTTTGACAGCTTTGGCAGGATAAGCTTTGACAACTCTGGCTTTGGCACACGGCACTCTGGCAGGTGGCGCTCTGACAGGTCTGGCAATAAGTACAGTTGCCGCAATTATCAACATTCGCCGCATAGCTTTGCAGCCTATCAATAGCTGTTCTTAGTTCGGTAATATGCACCGGTCTTATTTTTGAGGTATATGAAACTGTTGTCTCCGTAAAGGTTGTTTTAGAAATAGCTCCATTAACCGCCATTTACTTCACCCGCCATCAGCCTGCCGTACTCTTCAAAAACTGAAAGCACCGGCAAAAAGACCGCTTGTTTTAGTCTGCAATAACCCTCCTGCCTTGCCTTAGTTCCTACTAGTTTACATCCCCCTCGGCAAAAGGCTGCTGCCGGACAAGCATTGCATTCTTTTAGGTTTAATTTAGTGTTATCTGATGCCATAACCTTATTTAGGTAAATAAAATAGTCATCTTCAATAGTACACACCCTGCTGCTGGTGTTATGGCAGGGATACAAATTTCCTTCCAAATCCAAGTTCATAACATCATACCCATTACCGCAGAAGCAGTAGTTTTTATGCAGTCTGCCATCTTCCTCAGCATAGAATCGTTTCAACATACCAAACATTCTATCCACATAAGCAAGATTGGTATAATCCTTCAGTTCTGTTTTACTGCCGCTTAATCTTTTCTCCAGATAAAATTTGCCAAGCTCCAGCATTTCCTGCTCAACTCTTGCGTAATCTACAGCTAATAGTTCTTGCGGCAAATCCCCTGTGTTAAAAATTTCATCAATATTAATGCCCACATGATACCCATGAATTTTATAGTAATCATCGGATATGCTCTGAAAATCCTCTAATATTTGCAATGGATACGCTTTGCTGCTTAAAACAGCGGATAAGCCAAGCTGCTCTATGCAAAGCAAAAGCTTTCTTTTTTCTTTACCTGCAAATACATCATATCCACGGGTTTCCAGCACATTTCTTCCGTCCCATGAAATAGTTACAGGCATTTTATTGGCATTAAAAAAGGTCACCATGTCCTCGGTGACCGCCTTCCCATTTGTAATAACTGAAAACCAACAGTATTCATTTGTTTTTTCTACTACCGTCTTAATGTTTGCAAAATATAATAACGGTTCTCCGCCGTAAAACTGGATATGCAGTTTCTGTCCTTTTGGCAGTTCATCAGCACATTCTTTCAAGAAGTCATATATGACAGGATTAATTTTCTCTGTCAGCTGCCGATTTACCAAAGGATGCTGCAAACAATAACGGCAGTTCATATTACAACTATTACCCAACATTAAAAACACTGTATGTATCCTTCGCTTTAAAAATCTCCCCATCACTGCCTCCTGACCATTATCTTTACTCGTCTTACATTTTGAAAGCTGTCGCTTGCTACGATTCTTCCTACAACACTATCTTCCTTATCGCCTTCAGTAAAGGCTCTGCCAACTCCGGGTATTTCTGATGGAACAACCTTCATTCCAGCAATAGCAGTACCATAAAACTTAACGTGCACTCTTCCTGCTAAAGCTACAGGGATATAGTTTTGAATTACTTTACCAATATCCACATTGCCATTTTCATCTGTTTCTCCACCAATTATTTGGGCATATTCATCACTATGGACGCCAACCACCATAATCGACTTATCTGTTGCCTTTTCGTAGCATTCTTTGCCACCATCAGCCAAAGCAATAATATCTCCCGTTTCTGTTTCTCCTCCTCTGGGGAAAAATTCAGCATAGTCGTTATAATAGGCGTTTACTACTTTAGCTGCCGTTAAAGTTCCGGCTATAGTCACATTGCCGCTAGTATCTTGAACAACATAATTGCTATCATTGGTGAGCTGACTTGTTTTATTTGGAATAGTAGGTTTATTTAAAAGATCACTATAACTGCCTGTCGAAGCAACCGTGGAAAGTTTAGTAATGCCCCCTGTCATTTCGGTTTTCGTAGCATAGGTACTTACAATATTATTTCCATACCCGTCCTGTACCGCTTTAGTGGCACTTACTGCATTAGCAGTTTTATCTAATTTTTCTGCAATAAGATTTGTTATGGTAGTCGCAAAATTGGGGTCATTTCCTAAGGCAGCAGCTAGTTCCTTGAGGGTATCCAAAGTTCCGGGAGCAGATGCTACGAGTGCAGCAATTGCTGTCTGGACAAAAGAAGTACTCGCAATAATCTGTGAGCTGTTTCCCTGAGCCGCCGTAGGCACTTTAGGTGATCCCGTAAAAGAAGGGGAAGCAAGATCCGCTTTTAAAGGCAACTCCACGGTTTCCAGTTTTTCTAAACTTGAAGCTGCATTTTCAGCACTCTGTCTGGCTGACGTTTCGCTGTTTGCTGAGTTCTTTTCAGATATAGCCGCAGCGTTAGCACTATCACTGCTCGCCTTAGCAGATGAGTCAGCATTTAAAGCACTATTAGAAGAGGCTATCGCTGACTTTGATGCGTTATTAGCATATTCTTTAGATAAGGATGACCAGCTTTTAGCTGATTTTACATCTGTTATGCCGTCCGGATCTGCATCGCTTTCTGCCCACTGCCTGGCCACATCTGCCCAGTTCTTAGCAGAACGTGTTTCGCTTCCTGTCGGTGGCTCGTTGCTTTCTGCCCAGGCTTCAGCAAGATTTTTACTTTCTTTAGCACTTTCAGCATACTCAAAAGCTTTATCTGCGTATTCTTTGGCAACCTCTGCACCATATTCGCCTACCTCAAGTGCCTTACCTTCTGCATTATTAAACGCACTGACCTCTATTTCAATCGACATTATGAGCCACCCCCTTAATCATAAAATACGCTGACCAGATAAGCGTTGTAATCTTTTGAGTGTTTCTGTTAATAATGGCAATATCATAGACATAGGTATCCGGAGCCAGACTATTTAACTCTCCTAAGGTAATTGGCAGGTCAATATAGGTTTTCCCTGCATTATAGACATCCTTCTGAAATACCACATCCGTTGAATTTGAAGTTGCTTTAATGGAAAAGCGGAATTTATCATCAGATGTGAGCATGTAGTCTTTAAACTTAAACCTTATGGTATAAGTATCATACTGGGATACCTCAACATTAAAATTACTATCTATTGAAATCAAAACACATCACCGCCTTCACATATCATCGCCGCAGTCACAATTGCAGTTGTAATAATTTGTACCCTTTATAAATTCCAATGTCTGACTGCGATTAATTAAATGCTGGATTACTTCTCTTAATGTGTACGTCCCAGCAGGAAGTCCCCGGTGCTGCTTTACTCTTACATAGCCGGAACTTAAATTACCTCCTCCGGAACTTTCTGAAGCGTCATAACTGACTGCAGTTCCTGAAAGCTTTACATCCCGTTCCGATTGGGTACTTGTCGTTACTGACAATTCCAACATATCCTGCAGCCGTTCATCCACCACTGTTCCTGTACCGTTATAGCTCACATAAATGATTTTCCCTGCATCCGCTGCATTAAAAAGAAGTGTTCCTGTATTCCAGTCTGCAGCTCCATGAGCTGTTGTATTGTAGTCCGGCCAGTATTGACTTTGAGAGGGAGTTGCAGCAACCTCTGTAAGTATTACCCCTCCGCTGAAAGCTACAGCAAGAGTGCTGGGGTCTGTTTTCTGTGGTACTTCGTTAAGCCTTACCGTATAAGGACTTTGATTAGGCACTTGATGCTGCTCTCCATTTATTCTTTTTACATTCAGCACATTTAAAAATGGGTCTAATCTGTAATCTTTTATAGCCACTGTTTACCTCCTTAAAGTGCAGTCAGTTGTTTAATGGCTGATGCCTGCGACTGTTCTATATTCTTTGTACTCCGTTCAATGTCTGACAAATATTTTTCTAAAGCAAAAATCGGCTCTCCAAGCTCTACATCTGCAGCAATACCACCTGATGCAGATATGGTATATTTGACTTTGGTTATAGGATACTCATGGGTAGCACCTGAAAGCGTCCTTATTTGAGCCTTGCCTGTAGTAGTCATATGCCTTACATTAAAAGTTCCATCAACCAACGGATATTCTAAACGTACTCCTGTCAGCTTGGCTGATTTAATCGGGTCTTTATACTGCCTAATCTGATTTTCTCCCCATCTAACCGCATCTGCTACTTCATAAGCGGAAGGAAGCGTCCAAATTTCATCTCTCCTGCCATACTCGGCAATACTTGCATCATCTTTAACCACGCACAGCCACTGCTCACCCTCGTCATCAATATTACCGCCTTTGATTCGTGCCCAATTAACAATTTTCTCCACATTCCAGGAGGGTACATATTTATTAAGATGTTTACCGACTGTAAGCCTTGCTTCTTCATTAATACCTGTTTCTCTTGGCATAAAATACAAGCTTCGGTATTCATCTATCCCGTAAACATAATTCACAGCAAAATCTGCCAGGTCAGACAACGCCTCTTTAACCGTAACTCCGTCAAAAACCAGCTTTGTTATGGTATACCCGGCATCTGCTATCTTGCTAGCGTTATAAATAGTTCCATGTGTTTTTTCAGCTTTTATGGCAATATCTCTTACAATTGCCCCTGGGTCCCTATTTTCATAGGTTTCAAAAAGCACCAGTTTTTCCAATCGATTATAGTAGCCATGGGCCGTAAATTTATATTCCGTTTCCGTTGAACCTTCCACTGGTCTTGTGATGATATAACCGGAATACCAGGGCAGTTCATCTCCAAATAAATGAATGTCTATTCTTTGCATATAATTAAGCTCACTGTTAGAAGGCAATACCTTAAAGAGAAGTTCACAGGACCCGCAGCCGGTAGAACCTATTTCAAATGTTACCTTGCTTAAGGAGTTTTTCTCACTGCCGCTGCCAAAAAAGGCTGTCCTTGTACCGTCAGCAGCATATGCAATAACCGTATACTGACCGGAATAATACTTCTTAGTTTCGCCTCTGCCGGCTTCCGCTACATTTCCTTTGGTAGTGCCAGCAAAGATAAACCGACCGAAGATACTTTTGCCAAAAGTAAAATTCATATAAACCACCTATTGGTATAAGTAATTTCAATACGGCCTGCTCCTCCTGTATAGAAAAAGCTGTTTTTCCCTGGTATAGCCTCTAAAAATTGTCCGTTAAAGGTATTTATGCTGTTGGCCGTATTTCTCCATACCGTTCCATCCTTACTGTTTATAACTGTAAAAGCAGGAGCAATGAGCAGTGCGTCCGAAAGCTTAAACTGTTCTTTCGTTTCTTTATGCCATATCGTAACATCCGCCATTTTATTTTTAGGTATAAATTTAAAGGTAAGAGGTGTTGCAACACTTCCTAAATTATGGAGTACCATTTCCGCTTGATAAGCTTCGGACGGGAAGTCATAAGTTACAAGGCTTTCCTGTCCCTCATACCTAAAGGGATCTGCTAATAAAAGACTTACCGTGATATGACTCCATCTTTGCTTAAAGCCCTTCTCATATTCATGGGTTATTTTACTGATGCCTGCAACATTAAAACAGCGGTCAGACCTGCCGCAGTAAAGCTTATAATCCTTTTGAGCAAAATAGCGATAGGCCCTGTTTAATTGTTCATCATGAGAAAATTCATCCGCGGCAAGCATAGAAAATTTCACTTTAATAGCATGGCCTTTAATCATGCCGTCCCCTATAGCATCACCGCCATGTGAAAAGGTTCTGTCTTCTATTTTGCTGTTAAAATCATAACTTCCGGCATCAGATAGTGACCAGGCTGACGGAAGCACATATTCATGACCATCTTTTAAGATTTTAAGCTTATCTCCGTTATCTTCACGTTCCGGAAAATTCATCTCATACACCCCTTAATCCAGCAGCGACCATATTGGTCAGGCCTTCAAACAAATCATCCACATCAGCTGCATCATTAATATCGCCATAAATATTTTGCGTAACTGTACTGTTTCTGCTGCTTCCTGCTTCTACAATACCTTCAGCGATATTGTTAAATACAGCCCTGTTTAGTGGCAATGCTACCTCACTATCTGCTCCTTCACCAATAATGCCTAAAGTTGGTCCCGTAAAATATCCACCCTTAGCATAAGCTCCTACCTCAATATTACTGCCGGAGGTCTTTGCTCCGCTGCTTATTCCTGAAATGGCTGCTATAGATGCTCCCATTGCGGCTGCTGTTGTAAGTGATGTAGTAACCATACCCAAAGCTCTGGCCGCTGAACCGGGATGCACTGTTTCATAAGCTACTGCGGCAGGTGCCCATACAGCAAGTTCTGCTGCTGCCTGCGCTGTGCTGGCAGCCTGTTCTTTTTTCTGCAAATTCTGCCCCATAACATGGGATACAATCATCCCCGCAGCCTGCTTGGCAAAATACTGGGCAATAACCTTAATCATGCTCTTGCCCAAATCAGCAAAGGCATCTTTGGCACTTTTTGCATTCGTTAAAATACTGGTAAAAGCATCTTCCAAACCGTTCAAAGCCGTACTGTAAAGTCCCGCTGCAACTTGTGCCATCGTCATATGAGCCGCTAAAAAAGCCTCTTTATAGGTATCTAGCATTGTTTTCTGTGCTTCCATATCATTTAAACGAATAGCGGCTTCTTCAGTTAAAACCTCCTGCAGCCTGGCAAGATCATTCGTCTTATATGCCTCATCAATATTATCCTGAATATCTTTGCACTGAGCATGATACTCTGCCCTCGTATCCTCATAAACTTTATCTTCAGCAAGCTTATCCTTAAGCATTTGTTTATGAAAGTCCAGCTCCCCTGTTTCAGTTTCCGTAAAAGCTATGTTTCGTTCTTTTAGAACTGCGATAAAGACGTCCTTTTCAGTCTGGTTAAGGCCAATAAAGGTGTTGGATAATTTAGTCCAGCGTTCTTCAATACCGCTTACCGTCTTTTCATGTTCTAACTGCATCTGCATAAGTTCTGCAGCCGCTGCATCTGAATTAAATACAGTGCCTGCTTTTAAGGATTCAAAAGATGCATCGTGAATACTGTTTTGTATTTCCTGTGCTTTTTTAGCTTCTTCACAGAGAGAATTAATGTGCTTTTGAGCATATAACTCACTAAGACGCTGTTTATCTCTTTCGTAGTTTTCATTGGCAGACTTAGACTTTTCAAGTTCAGCTGTTTCTTCCTTATACCAACGGTCTACAAGCTGAGATTTGGTATTAAAAGTACGTGCCCATTCGTCTTCAATCGTTTTAGATGTACTGGCAGCTTTATCTGAAAGATTATCTTCTCTTGAATCTGTGCCTCTTCCTCCGCCGGAATCAACGGAACCGACTGACGGAATTTCGCCGCTACCACTGCCTTTAAAATTGCTGAAATCCGGCATTTTCCATTCTTTTTTTGGTGTGCTTACTGCACTTTTACTTCCATCTTCTTCATTTTCTCTGCCAACACTATTTAGAGCTGCATTGGTTTCAAATATTTTAGAAATAAGACCGGATAGCCAGCTGACTGCATTCGAAACAAAATTAGAAATAGTGGATAGACCACTTGATGCCCAGGCGGGTAAAACACTATCCGCCATATTTCCTAAAACAGATGCTATGGCATTTAAGGCTGAGCCGATGGCATTCACCATCCATTCAAAAACACTGCAAATGCCTTCAATTACGCTGCTTACCGCAGTAAAGAGAAGTGCTGCCCCATTAATCAAACAGCCAAAATATAAAAGAACTCCTTCAATAACAACTGCTACTATTGCACCAAAAGCTACAAATAGCGGTTTTAGAGCATTTAAAACACTGCTTAGCAAACTTCCTACAGCAGAAAAAGCTGACTGCAAAGCACTTCCTGCTTTAGTTAAAAGCTCCGTCTTTACACCCATAAGTCCAAATACATCGGCTGCACTCATGCCGCTTGACCACAAGGCATATAAACCTGAAGCAATTACGGTAATTGCTGCTATAAAAGGAGCCGCAGCTGTTACTGCAGCACCGATTCCTGCTACAAAAGGTGCTGCCATCGCAAGTGCCGCAGCTCCGGCGGCATACATGGCAGGAATCGCTACTGCGGTTAAAGCTGTACCAAAGGCCACAATTGCCACTTGTACTTCCGGTGGTATACAGTTCATAATAGCTTCTCTGATGCCTCCATTTTGCAGGTTTTCTGCAAAGCGGCTCAGCCACTCACCAATAGAGCTGAACAGTTCATGCAAATTAAGTGCTTCGGCTATAGCAAGACCAGCCTGCGAAGCGACCTGCCCTAAGCCATCCATAAGGTTAGACCAAGTGCCTAGTATAGTACCGCTTTGCTGCTCCATCATGCCGCCATAACGGCCTTCCATGCCTCCGACAAGTGCATCCAGTGCCATTTGGCTGTCCACCATACTCTTAGTAACCATATCCTGTGCAGTTGCCACATCTGTACCAAGCTTATCCGCCAAAAGCTGCCAGGCAGGAATACCAAGTTCTGTAATCTGCATCATTTCCTGGCTGGCAAGTTTTCCCTTAGCAGCAATCTGACCTAAAGCAATCGTCAGGCGATTAACACCGTCCTGCCCTGCACCAACTCCTGCGGCTGCATCACCTACGGCAGTCAGAGTTGGAATAATCTGTTCTGCCGTAAAGCCAAAAGCCAGAAACTTCTGACTTGCTTTTGTAACATCGTTAAATTCAAAAGGTGTATGTGCCGCAAAGCTCTGCAGTTCTTTTACAAAGGCACCTGCACGTTCAGCACTGCCCAGCATATTAGTCATGGCAACCTGAACGTTTTGGAGTTCACCACCTGCTTTAACAGCATATACACCTAAAGCACTCAAAGCTGCACCAAGGCCTTCTAAAACAGTAACCGCCTTACCGGATAAATTCATGCCTTCAGAGCCAAAAGCGGATTTAAGCTGTCTTTTTGTTGCTGCTATCTCTTTTCTTAAATCAGAAGAATCTGCCCCTATTTTTACTAATAACTCTGCTACCGTTGACACTCGTCCGCCTCCTTCCTTTTAGCATAAAACTCCCTAAAGAAGTTATCCCGTTCTAATTCTTTCTCACCTGTTGTTTTCTTAGGCAAAAATGGTTTCATAAGCTTTTCCGGGGTTATTCCCTTAGTCTGCGTGGCCATAAGATTTGCCGTAAAGTATGAAGCTGTCCAAAGATTGGTCATTCTTCTTTTTTCATACCCTTCAGCTAGTTTCACTAGTTCCATCGGTGTAAGTTCATAAAATTCCTTTGGCTTTAAGGCGAGAGGTCCATAAGCCACACTCTCTGCCCACTTCAGCCACGCAAAAAAAGAAGGGACTATCTGCCCTTCCTTGCGTTTTTTCTTTCTGCTGTTAATTCCTCACTTGCCGAATCCGTCATTTCTTCCGGAAACAGTTTGTAATATACGGCCTTACCTAAAATGCCGGACCCTGCAATACATTTAACCACGGGAATCTGAATATCTGTTTCAAGTTCTATGCCCTCCTCCACTAATTCCTGCATTTTCTCGGCATACCACTGCGGTGTACGCATTTTATGATGACGAAGTGCCACACTTAAAATGATAGTGAGCATTCCTAAATCAAGACTTTGGTTTTTGATGATGTCCCCGGCAGGCTTTCCCGTCATGCGTTCAATATCTATCAGCCTGCCGATATTTAAAAACATATACTCATTTTCGCCAAACAACGGAAACTCAACCTTCTTCATTTACCGTACCTCCAGTTTTTAGATCAGATAATGGACCAGCCCCGGAAAGCGTTCCTTTTAAGGTAGCTACATCATCGTGGGGCGTAGAAAGACTGCACTCTGTTAAAGAGGCCCACCCCATCAGATAGCTTTGATCTGGATATTCAAACTTAATATTTACCTGCTTATTATTTAAAAAAGCAGCTTCAAGAAATTTTGCTCCGGTATCTCCGGCAAGATAAACACTTTCTAAGTCAATAGACCAGCTTCTAAGTCCAGGAAGCGTTGCTTTCCAGCCACCGCTTGTTTTATCCGAAGCATCTATTTCATCTGCCTTGCGGGATAAATCACCGCTTCTCTGACCACCTACTAAGGTCCAGGTAGGTGCTGCTTCTGTAGTTCCTGTATTTACATACAAAAGATAATCTTTACCTGCCGTTGCCTTACTGGTACTGACAGTCTCAGCAAATACTGTATATGCCATTAATCTTCACTCCTTCTCATGTTCTGTACTAATACTACTAAACTGATCACTCCATTGTAGCCTGTTTCTTCCTCCGGATAAGCCTCAAAGAAATCCACCTGCTGCCGAATGGCTGTAAATTCATCTTCACTTAAATCTATCTGCTTGGTCTGCAAAAGGCTAATTACCCGGTTAGCAATACTGTTTATTTCAAACTTGCCTTTATAGGTAGACCAGATATTAAGCTGCACCGTTACTTCCACTATATCCTCGTACTTTGTGCCTGCCTCTTTACAATTAAATGCACCAAGCGTCATAAAAGGCGGTTTTGCCGTTTCCGGCACATAATCATAAACAGGCACTTTTTCATGTGCTCTTAGATACGCAATAAGAGCTTTCTGCAGTGCATTTAATGGTATACGTTTCACTTATTAAGCACCTTCTTCATACTGGACACTATCTTAGGTTCTTCTGCTTCAAAGCTTGGCTCGATAAAAGGCCTGCCTTTTCTGGCTGGTATTTTGGCACTTTTTCTAAGCACCAACGCACTGCCCCCAGGGATTGTTAAAGCTTTTTTATTCTTTGCCCTTAGCGTATAACTTTTAGATCCAAACTCCACAATATGAGCATAGGGTGTTTTTGCTCTGACCATGCCCTCCGGCTTTCTTCTGTCAAAGCCGGTTTTAATAGATTTTTTTAGTTTACCACTGCGCTGAGCGACTCTTTGCTTTGCACCTCTCGCCACTGCTTTTGTGCCGTTTTGCAATGCATTTTCTACAGCAAGGCGAGTTTTCCCATCCCAAGCAGAAATACTCCCCAAAGCCTTTGTTAAATCATTACTTGTTACTTTCGCATAAAACTTCATTACACACCTTTTTCATATTCAACAATTTCTATATAGGTGCTGTCTTTATAGAACCTAGTCACAGATACAATCTCATATTCCTTGCCCTGCCACAAAAGATGCCAGCCTTTTTGAATTTCACTATATGTGCGTGTTATTAAAGTAACGCTGTTTATGGCACTAGGAGAATCAAATGCCTTCTTTTCTGCATATCGATTATTTTTCACCTCTGCCCACAACGCTATTTCTTTCTCATATTCAGTACTATAACCACCGTAACCATCACTGGTAAGCAGCGGCTTTAAAACCTCAATACGTTGGTTCAATTTAGCAATCCGCACTAAAATCCATCCCTTCTGTCACCAAAAAGCAGCGAACGCAAAGTCAGCATCAGCTGCTTATAGTCCGCTTCTTCCCGATGTTCATAAAAGTAGGCGGCAGTATACAGGATTGCCATTTTGCAGTTTTTGGACTTTATAAGAGTTTCTTCATCTCCCCTTACTATATCCATACACAGCTTTTCAGCTGATTCCAGAAGCTGAGTAATGAGTGCGTCCTCATCACCGGAATCAACTCTCAGGTACATTTTCATTTCATCAAGATTCACAACCATTGTATACACCACCTGCTTTTACTTATTTAAGCATTTAGCTGCATAATCTGCACGGCTTCGCCAAGTACCAGCTTACCGTCCACACGCTCCTTTGCTACATAGGCAATCATGCCATTGCCGGCAAACAGCTCTCTTAACTCCGCAATAGAACGAGTTCCACGATCACCGATGTTATAGTAGCTCATATCCCCAAAAGCAATAGCGGCAGCAGGTGCATAGGCAGAAGTAAATATGCTGTATCCCAAAAGCTTATCCGGCTCGCCTGCCTGATAAGAAGGCTGCCACATATAATTACCGTTGTTATCTTTCAGCTTACGCAAGGAAAGCAAAGTACGGTCATTCATAATAAACTTGGCATTCTTACGATAGGGACGTTTTAAAGCATAAATCAAATCCAGTACATCATCGGACTTAATTGCCGCTGTCAAAGTTTGAGCAACCGTACCACCGCCGCTTTCTGCAAAAAGTCCTAATGGCTTGCCGGTTCCGTCACCATTTAAAAAGGCATCTTCTTCCGCATTGGCCATCGCTCTGCCAAACTGGTCAATGATATATCCTTCAAGGTTAAAGGCATTGTCGTAGAGCAATTCTTCCGTGATTTTAATGGCCACATGAAGTTTGTGTGCATCGAGCAAAGTCTGTGCAAATTTAGCATCTCCAAAGGTTAATGCCCCACCCTCTTCAATCCATGCTGCCGCAGGTTTCGCAGCCGCAATGTTAATCTTGTGCTGACCACTGGTAGTGATTTTAGTCCCCAGCTTACGCATAATATTTTCTTCTTCCAAGGTGTCAATGATACGTTTATCGTATTCCTCCGGCACTAAATAACCGCCGTCTGCATCCACCCCTTCCTGCAAAAGGTTGGTTACCTGCTTAAAATTACTGCGCATTGCTTTGATTAAATCCTTGGCATAACCATTTCTTGCACGGACAGGTTTGAGTTTTTCTTCCTGACCACCAAATCCCGGTTTACCTGTAATAGGTACATTCACTGCTTTAGCAAGCTCTTTATCCAAAAGCTCCTGCTTTTCTAGGCGCTTAATTTCTTTACCCAAACCATCAATATCCGCCATCATATTGTTATAGGTATTTTCATCCTCAGCAGTAATCGTCCCTTTATCAGTGCGGTGACTTTCCAAAAAGGACTTGGTGGTTTCCCATGCTTTAGCTCGTTTTTCTCTTAATTCGTTAATATTCATACTGTTAATTCCTCCCTTAAATGTGGTTTTTTAATAAGTTTAATTCTTTCAGGCATTCCTCTGCCAACCGCTCCTTAATTTGCGGTTTTAGTGCTTTAATAGTGCATTTAGCCGCAAGCTTGTCCCGTAGTGAATTTGTTACTGCCACGGCAGAACACATCATAGAAACAGCCGGCTGCTCCATATCCACTTCGTCTGTTCGCTTTAAAATTCCGTCTGCAAAGCCAAGTTCAATCGCCTTATTAGCATTCATCCAGCTTTCCGCATCCATCAGATGCGCAAGCTTAACTCTCGGCAGACCGGTTTTAATTTCATAGGCATTGATAATAGATTCTTTAACCTCTGAAAGCATAGCAATGGCCTTTTGAAACTCAGCCTTATCGCCAAAAGCAATGGTAGCCGGATTATGAATCATAAGCATGGATACCGGACTTACTAACACCTTAGAACCTGCCATGGCAATAACAGATGCCGCACTGGCTGCTAAGCCGTCAATTTTAACGGTAACCTGCCCTTTATACTCCATCAGCATATTGTAGATTTGGGCTGCCGCAATACAATCACCGCCCGGACTATTAATCCAGATGGTAATATCACCGCTGTCAGCTAACAGTTCTTCCTTAAAAATCTTCGGAGTGACATCATCATCAAACCAGCTTTCTTCAGCTATTGTTCCGTTCAAAAACAGAATTCTTTCCTGTTTTTCACTAGTTTCGTCTTGGTTCTGCACTATTTTGTTTTTCCAGTTCCAAAATTTCTTCATGTGTACCTTCCTCCTTCCCCTTAGTATCCACTTTAGCCGCAAAAATTCCTGCATCTGCAAGTTTGGTCATATTCCCGTTAATTAAATACAAATCACCGCCTTCAGCAGCAGAAATACGGTCTAAATTCTCTAATTGACGGATGTCATTGGCACTCATCCAGCCATTCTGTCTGGCAGTGGCATAGCCATTCATGCGGCTTTCGTAATCGCCCCTTAAAAGACCATCCACATTAAATTTAATGAAATACTGCTCCTTCTCCGATTTAGATAAAAGAGACCGCACCATTGCCTGCTCCCATCTGACAAGCCAAGGCTCTAATGTATATTTAACAAATTCCAAACTCTGCTGCTCTATATTAGAAAAGCTCGATTTTTCAAGATCACCAACCATATGCGGCGGTACCCTAAAAATTCGAGCTATCTCATTGATTTGAAATTTTCTTGTTTCTAAAAACTGTGCCTGTTCCGGCGATATGCCGATAGGTGTATACTTCATGCCCTCTTCTAAAACTGCTATACGGTGAGCATTGCCGCTTCCTTGATAGACTGCATTCCAGCTTTCTCTTACTCTGGCAGGGTCTTTAACAATACCCGGATGCTCTAAAATTCCTCCCGGTGTCGCACCGTTAGCAAAGAACTTAGCACCATATTCCTCGCAGGCAATTGCCATGCCCACTGCGTTCTTGGCCATGGCAATAGGCGAATAGCCAACCAGTCCATCAAAACCAAGTCCCGGAATGTGCAGCACTTCGCTAGGTGAAAGCATAACTTCATTCGTGTTAGCTCTATGGGCATCTTCTAAACTGCGTAAATACTTATAGTAAAGGTTTCCGTTATCATCTCTATGAACGCTCATCCGGTTTGGCAGTAAAGGATAGATGGCAATGACCTCACCCTTGCCGTTCCTGATAATCTGCGCATAAGCATTGCCCCAAAGAAGCAGGTGCGTCATAAGAGTTTCCCTAAATACAAAAGATGTCATTTCCGGATTTGGCTCGTCATGCAAAAGGAAATACAGCTTATTATTAAGTGCCTTGTCTTTTCCTCCACTGTCCGTATACTTGTATAAATGAAGCGGCAAACCTGCTACGGCTTCCGCAAGTACTCTGACGCAGGAATAAACTGCTGTCATCTGCATGGAAGAACGCTCCGTTACCGTTTTTCCGGCTGTACTTCCTCCAAATAAAAAATTATAGGCACTCCCTACAGTTACATTTTTAGGCTTATCCCTAGATTTAAATAATTTTACAAAGCTTTTAAAAATTTCAATCACCTCTTGATTGCTGACATAAAAAAAGCACTCGTGCAATTTTCCACAAGTGCTTTTGAATTTCTAAATTTCTTTTCTAAAGCTCAGTTGCTATTATATCCCCATTTTTTTGATAAGAGTGTTTCTTTCCACCAATTTTCACGTTCAAAAACATAATTATCATCCATACGAGCATTATAATTTTCGAGTATGGAATACTGAAAATACTTCTGGACATAATCTATACCTTCTGCTTGCACTAACTCAACTAACTCTTTGTTACCTCCATGCCCATTAGCTACATAGTCAGACCACCTTTGTAATAACATACCCCACTGTGCAGTGGCTGAACCAACATATAATTTACCAGTTTTCTTATCAGTAATAAGATATACGGCTTTTTGATTTGCAAGAGCTGGAATCCACCCAGGTAGTTTTCGATTAATTATATTCTTTAATTGCCTGTATGATAGCCTTACATTTTCATATCCGGGAAAATCTTCTCCTGTAAATTTATCATTTAAAATTTCTATAACTTCCAGTTCATCAGCAATACTCGTAAACTTTTTTCCCATCCCTAAAGCTGAGTTATGGTATTTAACCTTAACTCTCCCAAAATATTTACTATATTTATTTTCAACATCAGCTAGATAGCCAATGCCATCCGTAACATCCAATAATTTAGTAATTGTTTTTATGCTCGTCAAAAGCCAAACATCTCCATATAAACGCACCAAGCAAATAGCTAATGTTCCTACATGAGGAAAATATCTTCTTTCTTTATGCCATAAAAACCAGTCAACATTTATCTTATCAGGGTTGTCTTTATAAAGTTCCAATGGGTCATTATCTTCTGTTGGGATATTAAACTTTATTCTCGTTTTATCCTGGGTTTTCTCATCCAAATGCAACAAATCATTAAGCAATATTTTCTGCATATATTTGCCACCCCAATCATCACAATTTGACTATATTATACCACGCAACCTATACGAACAAAATCCCTCTCTCGTCATAAACGGATGCCCCGTTATCATTTCCACAGCGAATTGCCCTGTCTAATGCCATTATTGTGGCTATTGCACCGTCAATCTTCTCTGTGGATTTTTCTTTATCTGCCTTGATGTTTCCGGCAGGATCTGTACGAATAAAAATATTATCCATCATCCACCTTAGAACCGGATGCCCGCTATGTGCTAATCTCTGCTCCAGTGTCAGCTTCATAAGTTCTTTGGTCGGAGGACTCATATCTTTGAATCCCTGTCCAAATGGAACTACCGTATATCCCATGCCTTCCAAATTCTGCACCATCTGCACTGCGCCCCATCTGTCAAATGCTATCTCACGAATATTGAACCGTTCACCTAACTTTTCTATAAACTGTTCAATATAGCCGTAATGCACCACATTTCCTTCCGTGGTTTGCAAATATCCCTGCCGTTCCCATATATCATAAGGGACGTGGTCACGTTTTACTCTTAAATCCAAGGTTTCTTCCGGCAGCCAGAAATATGGAAGAATGCTGTATTTATCCTCCTCATCTTCAGGCGGAAACACCAGTACAAAAGCTGTAATATCCGTAGTGCTGGATAGGTCAAGGCCACCATAGCAAACACGTCCCTCCAAATCCTCTTCATTTACAACAAATGAACATTTATCCCACTTATCCATGGGCATCCAGCGTATTGCCTGCTTAACCCACTGATTAAGACGAAGCTGACGAAAAGCATTTTCTTCTCCGGGATTTTGCCTAGCAGATTCACAAGCTGCTTTAACCTTATCAATACCAACCGTAATGTCTAAAGATGGATTTGCCTTCTTCCACACCTTGGGGTCAGTCCAGTCATCGGTTTCCTTAGCACCATATATTACCGGATAAAAAGTGCTGTCATGCTTGCGTCCCTCCAAAATATCCATCGCTTTCTGATGCGTTTCATAACAGATAGAATGTGTATCTGTTCCGGCCGTTGTAATAAGAAAATATAATGGCTGCATACGTGCATCACCGGAGCCTTTGGTCATAACATCAAAAAGCTTACGATTTGGTTGGGTATGGAGTTCATCAAAAACAACACCATGAATATTAAAACCGTGCTTGGAATAGGCTTCTGCTGACAACACCTGATAAAAACTGTTTGTCGGTTGATACATTATTCTTTTTTGTGATGCAAGTATCTTTACTCTTTTATTTAACGCAGGACACATACGCACCATATCGGCAGCCACTTCAAAAACAATGGATGCTTGTTGGCGGTCAGCTGCACAACCATATACTTCAGCACGCTCCTCGCCATCACCGCAAGTAAGAAGCAATGCCACCGCAGCTGCAAGTTCACTCTTACCCTGTTTCTTGGGAATTTCTATATAAGCGGTATTAAACTGTCGATATCCGTTAGCCTTAAGCGTACCAAAAATATCACGGATAATCTGCTCCTGCCAGTCTATCAGTTCAAAAGGCTTGCCTGCCCAAGTACCCTTAGTATGACTAAGACACTCAATAAAATTCACAGCATAATCAGCTGCGTCTTTATCATACACCGAGCCTTTAGTTTTAAATTTAGTAGCTTTATACCTCTTCAACTTTCGCAATATACCACCTCCAATTCGGGCATAAAAATTGACCTGCCATAAGCACGCCTCGCTAACAAGATACAGAGCCATGCGGCTCCGTTCTTGGATTTTTCAGTTGTTTTTTCGCTTAGAAAAGTTCTTCAATTTTTTCGAGTTCAGTTTTTAACCTAACTACATCCTGCGCAATGCAAGTTCTGCGAAAACTATTTTTGCAATGTTTGCCCTCGTGGGTAAGTTTCTCGATTTCAGCTCTGCGTTTTGTAATTACCTCAATTCCATTGCCTTCTTCTGCATCCTTGTAATCTCTTTCAAATCTTGTCATTTTCGTATCCTCCGTCCATATGGTTTTCCCTTTCGGTATGTACATATTCGCTCTAAGTGTGTGTAATAGCAAGTCAATAGCGGTAAGTATACAATATCTCTCTACTCTTCTCCAGTTAAGATAAATCTAACGTATTCTTTGCGGTGTTCCTCTATAAAGACTACTAAGTCGTAGTAACCAATTTCGTTTGCAATGTACTGAACCATATTGATGTCAAACATATTAGTTCGTCCCGTATCCCTAATGGCAATAATTTGGCGTTTAATTACCGGTTTCATCATTTTGACACCTTCTTTACCAAATCTTCACCATAAATCACATTAAGACTGCTTCCGTTATCCCAATTTACTAAAATACTGCCAGTATCATCCACGCCGGTTACCGTCCCTTCTGTGCCAAGTGGCGGAGCCTGGGCATCGTCCATCTTTAAAAGCTCCACCCTTGTTCCATTGGGATACTGTTTACGCATAAGCTCCACAATTTTCTTACTCGGAAATCTCATTCTCATCTGCCTCCTTTTTCAGCCCGCTTTTAAATGCACTGCTGCCAGTCAGATTCTTCAGCAGAATTTTTCGGTCTGCCTTGTACTCGGCACCCACAAACCCCAACCGGAGGAGCAGGCATCGGAATGCGTACTTTTCATTCTCCACCGCTTTTTCCATGTTGGAGATACGTTTCCGCTCTCGGCTCATTTTGCACAGGGCGGCAATAAAATCCGTGTAGGCTTTGGCAGTATCGGTATCCAAGCCATCTGTAAACCATGGAAAGGAAATCTGCTCCTGCGTGATTTTAATTGGCAACTCACTGATTCCCAGTGCCTTTTTTATTAGCCGTCCCTTAGCTTCTAAGAGGTTGGTGAGGTTGCCAACCAGTACCTTGTCCAACGGCATGGCCACTGTAAGTCCCACAATTTCATTCTGTGGCTCTGTTTCCGGTAATTGGTAGACAGGTTGGCAGTCCGTCAAAGGCTCCTCACAACCAATTTCCGGCTTAGTTTCATCATTTTCAGAACTCTCACAATGAAAACCTCTCTGATCAAGTTTCTCTAGCATACATTCTATTTCCTCACTGTTCGCCATATCATCAAAGGTAAGATTTCCCTCACGGGTCACGGTAAAATAATCCACCCTATATGCGTAGGTGGGGGTTCTCATGTAAACTGCCTTTGCGCCTGTGATTTCTTCCAAAGCCTTTACAAATGGTTTTCTGTCGGTAAGATTGTAAATAACTTTCATAATGTAGTTCCTCCTTTTGTTTTGGTACTACATATATCACTCTAAAGGCACATAATAGCAAGCAAATAATGTGAAAGATATTGTACACTTAGTCGTTTTCATCCAACTCTTTATATGGCAAGGTCCTGCCGTCACGGAATACGGATACAGTATCTGCAGAGCCGACCTGCTCAATATAACGCTTTACTATAACATCACAGTATTTTTCATCTAGCTCAATGGTATGACAGATTCTGCCTAACTGTTCGCAGGCAATCAAAGTGCTACCGCTGCCGCCAAACGGATCAAGAACGATGCAATTGCTCATACTGGAATTCTTAATCGGATAGGCAATAAGTGGAATCGGCTTCATGGTCGGATGGTCACCGTTTTTCTTCGGCTTATCAAACTCCCATATGGTAGTCTGCTTTCTGTCGGAGTACCATTGATGCTTGCCTTTCTTTTTCCAACCGTAAAGGCATGGCTCATGCTGCCACTGATATGGACTCCTACCAAGCACTAGGCTCTGTTTTTTCCAGATACAAGTTCCCGACAAGTAAAAGCCTGCTTCCGAGAATGCCTTTCTAAAATTTAAGCCTTCGGTATCTGCATGGAACACGTAAATGCTGCCATCTTCTGCCATTACCCTTTCCATGTTTGTAAAAGCATCTAACAGGAACTGGTAAAACTTATCATTCTCCATATTGTCGTTTTTAATCTTTCCTGCACCGCCTTCATAGTTGACGTTGTAAGGCGGATCCGTTACAACAAGATTAGCTTTCTTCCCATCCATAAGAGTTACATAGGTTTCCTCCTTGGTGCTGTCCCCACAGACTAGGCGATGCTTTCCAAGCAACCATACATCACCGTCTTTAGAAACCGGCGGCTTTTTAAGCTCCCCGTCCACATCAAAATCGTCCTCCTGCGTATCACCATCATCTCCTGCAAACAGTTCAGCTATGTCTTTTTCGTCAAATCCTGTTAAGGCAACATCAAAATCTGCACCTTGCAGGCTCTCTATCTCCACTCTGAGCAGTTCTTCATCCCATCCTGCATCCATGGCCATACGGTTGTCCGCCAAAATATAGGCTTTCTTTTGAGCCGGAGTAAGATAGTCCACAAATACGCAGGGTACTTCTTTTATGCTTTCCTCCTTGGCTGCTAAAATTCGTCCATGACCAGCTATCACGTTATATTCCCGGTCAATAATAATAGGATTAATAAAGCCAAATTCTCTTAACGATGAACGTAGTTTCAGAATCTGTTGTGGATTGTGCGTTCGAGCATTGTTAACATAAGGTACTAATTTTTCTATAGTTACTAACTGCATTTCCGTTGTTGTTTTTTCCATTAAGCACTGCTCCTTCCAAAATCTTGCTAAGGCCCTTTTCAGCACCCTTGATATTGTCAGCGAGAGCCTGTCCCTTTAAAGTTCTGACCTGCTGTTTAGTAAGCTTTGGTCTATAAAATTTCAGTTTATGTAAAAAAGCCGTAAGCTCCATCATCATTTTCTCCTTGCCCGCAAAAGCAGCTCCATGGTATTTGTCGTGCTATCCTCAAAAACCTCTGTGCAGTTTTGCTTAACAATGTCGTAAATTTCATACCAGATAAGATTGGCACTTTTCTGGTATTGCTGTGACATCTGCACAAATGGCGAGGTCATAACCCCGCCAGTCGTTGGATGTTTCCCCAATAAACCATATGTACTTGTTGCCTCTTCGCATTGAATATATCTTGCCATAGCCTGTGAATAGGTTTCTATAAGCCGTGGATTTACTAATCTTTCACAGTTGCGCTCTTTCAGCCACAGCCAGGTTTCTTTGTATATTGCATCAGCGCCTAAGGGAACTCCATTTTTCTGCCTAGCCGATAAATAGTCACTTGGCTTTGGCATATCCATTCCCTCTAAGACCGCTCCTTCCGGTAAATCTACTGCCTCTAATTCCGCTGTTTTAAGTACAGGAATATCATTGGCTAGAACCTTGACTGTTTTCCCATTTTGTATTTTCTCTGCGGCTGCAGTCGGCTTATCACCTGCTCTGACTCTTCTGCCACCACGGTTCGTACCGTCCCTTGCCATTATTCACACTCCTCAATCTATATCTTAGGGTTAATCCCCTGTTTGAACTGCTCTTTTTGTGCGTGAAGCCCCCCGCCCGTTCCTCCCGTACAAGGGCTTTGAGATTTGACACCCCCCCTCCCTGCACCTTCATCAGTGCCAACGATCACCATTTTGTGCATGAATCCTTGCATGGCACTCTTTACACAAAGCTATAAGGTTCTTCCTATCATGAGTTCCACCTTTAGAAAGAGGCAGCTTGTGATGTATCTCTTCCGTCTTAACGTACCTGCCCTGTGCTACGCACTGCTCACACAAGGGATGCCCGGCAGCATAGCTGTCCCGGATTCGCTTCCAGGCTCGTCCATATCTACGGTGTACAGCAGGGTTTCTGTCGTACTTCTCGTAGCGTTTGTTTTCTTCTTTCTGGTGTTTCTCACAAAACCGTCCATCCGTTAAGTCAGGACAGCCTGGATAAGAACACGGTCGTTTAGGTTTTCTTGGCATCTTCTCACCTCATTTTAGGCATAATAAAAGCCCTGCAGGTCGGTGTGACCCACAAGGCTCTCTACGATTTTACCCGTTTATATTTTTTTGCTTTTCGCTATTATAATAATATCACAGGTGCTTACTCTCATTCTATCACATTAACTCTCATGTTCCGGTGGCAAGATAATTTCTTTCAGTGCCGCACTATGCATTCGGTGTATGTGCTGCATAGAATAATTCATATCCACGGCAATCTGCTCCCATGAGATAAAGCACAGATATCGTTTTTCTAACAGCGTCTGGTATTCCACATTTGGCACGGCTTTTATAACACCCATGATTTCTCGCTTTAGTTCTACAAGCGCATTGATGTCCATATTTATTTCTTCCTGCAAAGAAACAATTTTAATTACGGCATCTGCCATCTTGGAACCGCCACGGTTTGGATTTCTCGGCATATCACTGATTACAGCGGAACAGCTTGTAGCTAAATCATTTAAAGATTCCACCTGCTGAACCTTCGAGTGAATACGCTCATCCAGATATCGTGCCTGCAATAAGTATTCTTTTTCTGTCATATCCTTACCTCCGAAATTTTGTATTCCACTCGGATTGGCTTGGATTGTCATAGGTTGACTCTGATTTTCATAGATTGGCTTTTACGGCATCAATCAAGGCGGATTGGGAGGTATCCTTGGTTTTCAGTGCCTTGATGATTCTCTCGTCAATGGTGTCTTTTGCTATGATGTGGGTAATGACCACGGTTTCTGCGGACTGACCCTGCCGCCAAAGTCTGGCATTGGTCTGCTGATATAATTCTAGTGACCATGTGATGCCGAACCATACCAAGGCAGAACCACCCTGCTGTAGGTTCAGGCCGTGTCCTGCCGATGCCGGATGTATTACGGCAATTGGGATACTGCCGTGATTCCAGTCGGCTATATCCTTTGCGGTCTTGATTTCTCTCACATCAAAGCGTTTTTTGATACGCTCCAAATCGTGACGAAACCAATATGCCACAAGGACAGGCTTTCCGTTTGCCGATTCGATGATATCCTCCAGTGCATCCAGCTTTCTCTGGTGTATCTCCAGAACGCTCTCATCATCAGAATAGACTGCTCCGTTTGCCAGCTGGGACAGCTTGCCCGACAGCGATGCGGCATTGGCGGCTGTTATCTCTCCATCCGGCAGCTGAAGGATGAGGTCTTTTTTGAGTTCCTCGTATTTCTTCTTTTCCGCTTCCGACAATTCCACCGCCAGCTGTGTGCTGATCAGTTCCGGCATTTTCAGATGGTCGGTAGATTTCATGGAAATCGTAATATCCGAAATCTTATCATAAATCTGCTGTTCGGCATTGGGCAGTGGCTTATAGCTGTAAATAATCCGACCGTTCCTCTTATCCGGGGAGAAGTAGGCCGTTCGGTATTGACCGATGAATCTCCCTAACCTTACGCCCATATCCAGCAGTTTGAACTCTGCAAATAAATCCATCAGACCATTGCTGGAAGGAGTGCCAGTTAGACCTACCATTCTTTTTACCTTCGGTCTTGCCTTCATCAGTGCCTTGAACCGCTTGGACTGATAATTCTTGAAGGACGAAAGCTCATCCACAACCACCATATCAAAGTCAAAGGAAACCCCGCTTTTCTCAATCAGCCACTGCACGTTCTCGCGGTTTATGATATAAATATCCGCCTGTGTTTTCAGTGCCAACAGTCGTTCTGACTCAGAACCAACTGCCACCGAATACTGCAAGAGGCACAGATGCTCCCAATGTTGTATCTCATTCGCCCAAACATTACCTACTCTCAAAGGGCATATAACTAAAACACGATGAATATCAAAATAGTCAAACATCAAATCATTTATAGCCGTAAGTGATGTTACAGTTTTCCCAAGTCCACAATCTAAAAGGACTGCTGCTACAGGATGTTCAATAATAAAATTGACACTATATTCCTGATACCCATGCAAATCATTCTTTTTTAATAAATCTGCCATGACAGTCCCTCTCTTTCTGGGAAGCGTGTATTTTCATATGCTCTGAAGCTGTAACAACTTTTAAATTGGCAAAATCATTATTTAGATGATTGCCGTCAATATGATGAACATCCTCATTCTCTTGAAGTTTTCGTCCAATCTTCATTTCTGCAAGCCTGCGATACAGTTTTTCTCCTGATATCATTTGATTATCTGCACCAGCTTTTTCAAAATTGACGTAGTCGATATAGCACCCATAATCACAAAAATTATGCTCGTTTCTTGCAACATCAGAACGCTTTTTGTAAATTGGATTGCCACACCAATCGCATGATACATATATTTTTTTCACTTTGAATTCATAGCTGCATTCTAGGCAACAGAAGAAATGTTCGTTTCTCTTTTTATGGTTACCTCTGTATTCAAAAATTTTCCCACAGTTATCACACGTTCGCAGACTCTTCAATCGAAAACGTTCTGCGTTTGCTTTTCCTAAACACGCTCTGCAGCAATAGTTTTTTTCATGAATGTGATTATGGTTTCTCTCAAATTCTTTTCCACACCAGTCACATTGAATTTTCAATTTCATCAAGAACCCCTCCAATCTGCTCCGCATCATCCAGTACATACACTCGAAATCCCAGACAGCTCAGTAATCTGTGCCTTGCCAGCTGCAATGGTCTTGGTTTTTCTCCCGGTGCTTTCACTTCCACAAAGGCGAACTTACCATGCGGAAGAAGCAGTAAACGATCCGGCATACCATCGAAACCGGGAGAAGTGAACTTCGGACATATCCCGCCATGCTTTTTTACTGCCGTTACAAGTTTCTGTTCTATGATTTTTTCTCTCATTTCATCCTCTCCTAAAATCACAAGACACAACTGACACAACCATCTCGGAAAATTTCTATACGTGCGTATATGCCTGTACACGCTTGCATTACCCTATATAAAATAGAAATAATTTATATAGTAATTCTTGTGATACTTGTGTCAGCTGATGTCTGATAGTGCCTGTTTTCAAGGCTTTTTTGCTGTTCACAACCTACGACTTGGAACACAGGCTGTTAAAATCACAACCTCTCATAAATTCTCTGCCTGCCATAGATGGCGAGCTTTCTGATTTTGTCCGTTCTCTGCCAGCTGTCCACTTTGGTCATAAGGGCGGCTATCGCATAGGAGTCGGATGGTTTGAGGTCGGATAAGTTCCTACAGAAGCATTCGCTCCAGATTTCCGCATTGCTGACCGTCTTTCTTTGTACAGTACCCTTGACCGCAGTATTGTCCGTGAAGAAATTCCTTCTCTCGTACAAATCCATACTGTTCCAGTTCTCCGGCAGAAGGGTATTCAGATATTCCTCCACAATGCCCTGACGCTCATCGGTCTCCATCGCATCGATCTGTTCGCTCAAGGCTTCACTGCTTTCCTCCATATTCAGATAAAAAGGCTCGCCCTGCCCATACAGGTACTTTGCCTCCGCCCACATCTGCAAAACCTCTTCACTGGTTATATCCCACGATTTACGCTTTGTTTTCCCGGTCACCTTAATCGGCCAGAAGCGGCGGTTGCCCGTAATGTCACGCAGGAATCCTGTCTCGGAGTTGGTGGTACCCACAATGACACACTGCCTTGGATGACTTTCCACTGTTCTGCCATAGGACGGGCGATAGATATCATCTGTGCGGCTAACAAAGGCTTTTACAACTTCAATGTCCGCTTTCTTAAGACCAGCCAGTTCGCCCAGCTCCAGAATCCAATATCCCTGCAGTTTCTCCGCTCCTGCCTTATCCTTCATATCCGTCAGATTCAGACTGTCAGAATAATACTCTTTCCCCATTCTGGCAAAGATGGTGGACTTGCCGCAGCCCTGCGGACCTACAAGCACCACCACGGAATCGAACTTTGTACCCGGCTCGTAAATTCTCGCTACCGCCGCCACAAAGGATTTTCTGGTCGCAGCCTTCACATACCCGGTGCTGTTCGCACCAAGGAAATCAATATAGAGATTTTCGAGCCTTGTCACACCATCCCACTCCGGCAGAGCATCCAGCCATTCACGCAGGGGATTGAAATGCCTGTCCTCGACCACCTTCGTAAATGCCACATCATGGTTTCGGCTGGAGAATGTTTCATAGCGGATGTCAATCAGCGCCTTCATCTGTGCTGTATCTGCATCCCTCCAGAATTTGTTGTCACCGGGTCTTGTCCACGGCACGGCTCCCGTAATCTGCACTCTGCCCACCAGCTCATTGAATGCGATATTCGCAAAGTCAGGATCATTGTTTAAAATCAGCATCAGATTCCACACGCTGTTTTCAAGACACTTGCTTCTTGGCATATAACGGAGCTTCGTCTGCCAGTCTGTGTCCTCTGCAAACTCCTCCGCCGCCATCCTTTTCTTTTCCTCAAGGTCTGCCAGCTTTACCTTATCCAGAGTCATGACGAACTCGCACATCTGCTTATAGGATTTTTTCTCATCGTCATCGCCAAATTTATGGATACGGACAATATCAAAAGCATTGCACAGCTTTAAGTAAGCAGGGTCTTTGGCATGGTGGCTGTAGACAAACTTTCCGTTCTCCTTGATTTCCACACCTGCCATACTGCCAGATTCAATCAAATGGTAGCGGCTGTCCGTGTCGGTCGGCTCATAAATGTCGGAAAGGAACTCATCCACGGCGAGGTTCACAGGGAAGTAGACCCTGTTGAAAAGACCGACCACACCCTCTTTTTCGAGCGGGTCCTGCACCTTTTTGAAACTGGCTGTATTTGCCTTGCTTTCCCTTGATGAAGTTGGCAGTCTGGTAGGGTCAGTCCATTCTGGGTGTGCAGATAAAATCTCGTCCGGGTCAAGCCAGTGGCTGTCGATTTCCTTATACACAAACACCCCGTTTGACGGAGTGCTTGGCCAGTACATCAGCTGATTCGGCTGGTAGGAGCATTCGTCAAAATAATCCATGCCAAGTGCCTGTGCCAGATACCTTGCCACCGCCACATATTCCTCGGAGGTCACATCCCTTGTAAGGGGAAATACCAGACGTACTCTCGGATTTTCATCTGTATGGCTGTGGGTGGTATAAAGGGCAGAGGTGTAGGGTGCATTCTTATCGTAATTCTTCAGAAATTCCTCATCGATTCTATCTCCATCCAGTGCCACCATAGAACGGGACTCCACAGTATCGATCTTTCGTCTGCCGCCCTTTAACACCCCGGCAACGAAACCGCCGTGGTCTTTTACGGCATCACGCTGTGCCTTGGTAAACTTGGCATATTCCTCCGCCGACTCCGAGGTTCTGATGGTTGTTTTCAGACGTTCCTTCAAATCAGCAAAGCGGATGGTCTTATTGCTCCACTGCTTTGCCGTTCTGCTATTGCCATAGGCAATCTTCAAATCACGCATCTTTGCTTACCTCCTTCAAATCACTGCCAAAATACCGCAGTCGGTAATTTTTCCTTTTGGCTCTCCTGATTTCAGCATCCATTCCGGCTGATATGATTTCCCCGAACACCCACACTTCGCTGCAGTGGCTCATCAGCACATTTCCAAAATGTATCCCTAGTTCACGTTCCGTTAAATCGTTATCGTTAAGAAACTGCGGAAACAGCAAATGCGGAGCAATGGGGATATACCCCTGCTCCACAGCGTAGCGGCTGTACTTTCGTGCATTTGCAATGTTCCCGGAAACATCTCCCGAAAACTGGGAGCATACATATACCATTGGTCTGTATACTCTTGCCGCCTTCGTTTCTTTTACGATATTGGATAAGGCTCCGTAGGTGGTCGGATCAGGATAACCTTCGCTGTTATACCTATTAATCGACATCACTGCTCTCCTGTTCCATTGTTGGTAAAATTCCATCTGCTTTTAATAATTCATAGACAAACAATCTGCCTTTTTGTGTCCAGTAGGTATGTGGCTTAGTATGAATCGTTCCGTCATTAGCAGAATAGCTATGTGTCTTGGTGCTTGTATAACCTTTTTCCGCATATTTTTGATATAACAGCCAAATGTCACCCTGTTTAAACTGCACACCTTTTTCATGGAGATAACGGTTCATCCAAATAGCAGATTTTCCATAATCTTTTGCTACCGTAGAAGTGGAAATAAGGTCTTTGCAATTAAGTATTACATCGTAGTAACTTGCCTTAGGCTTCATTTCTGCAATCTGTTGTTTCTGGACGGCAGTAGTCTGTTCAAGCAGCCGGTTCTTTTCTCGTTCTTCCTTTAATGCAGTAAATGCTGCAATCGCAAGGTTGGGATTGGCAATCAGCTCATCTGTCGCATACATACCGTATTTTCTTATAGCCGGAAGAACCTCACTGGTTACCCATCGTTTAAACCTTCTTGCATTCGGCATCTTGCTAGAAAGAATAAGGCTGTACAGCCCCGACTCATTTATCAGAACTGGAGTCTGGTCACGTCCGATGGAGTCACGAATCGTTACCCCATCGGTTTTATCCTCCTCATCCACATGGTCTAGCAAAGCTTTTCTTGTATTGCTATAGCCAAGAATCTCAGCTACGTCCTTTCCCACAAAATAAGGAACTCCATTAATGTCTGCTGTTCTCACCGAGCCAAACTCAGCATTTTTAAATATCTGTATCTCGTTCATTGAAATACCTCCCATTCTTATTTGGAGGATTAGTCCTCCTACCTCATAGCCACGGCAGAAGGTCAAATCTGACGATTTTTAAAAATACCCTGAAGTTTTTTCTCAGCTCTCTTTAGTTTCTGTGTGATGTTATTTTCGTCTGCACCGATTGATGCTGCATATTCTCTGATTGGCATTCCATCAATACGAACAGCTATAAACATATCCGCCCAATCCTGCTTTTTACCAAGAGCCTGTCTGACACGCTGGCATACAGCTTCATATTCATAACGGGAAGTGCGATTGATTTCATCTGAATAATCCGGCACCGTTTCCATGCCATCGGACTCATCTTCTGTTTCATCATCTTTACGAAATTGTTTTGTCAAATTTCCACGATGACGATCAAACTTGTGCCAGTTGTTATATTCAGGCTTATTAAACTTCTCCTCGAAAGCATCTTGAATAAATGACTCCTTTTCTTCCTGAGTAAGATCTTTATCGCTTTCCAGTGACAGGCTTACCCACATTTCCTCGGTATCAACCTCCAAGGTTTGATACGCATTTTCATAACGCACTTTGATTTTCATTGATTGTCCTTTCCGCCTAGTGGTGGCGGTAGGACGCAAAAAGGAGTCGATGGATTTCGATGTCCACCGACTCCTTGCAGCACAAAAATGGCATGACAAGATAGCGATGGATGCATCGGAAGTCAGAACAGCCGTAGCTGTTACTTTTTTCCTTATGCATCCCACCGCCGTTAGGTCGACCACTTTAGGCTATGAGATATTATTTAGAAAATTATAAGTTTTCTTTAAGCTTATTTTTACATACTTCTATAAATCTTACCACGACATCGGGTGTCGCTTTTTATCGCAAAAACGGCAAAAAAAATACTCACTATAACAATTATTTATTGTCATAGTGAGCAAAACACTCTTCTTTCACCCCCGACATCGGATGTCGGGTCTATTTTAATTTTTTATAAAGATTTGGGTTTGTTTCTTTTAACTCAGCCCTAGCATTTTTACTTAAAGGCTTAATTCCCTGCTCTATTAGCACTTTGTTACACTCCTCCACAGAATATGTATAGTAACCATCAAGCAGGAATTCATACATAAAATCTCGTTCATTTGCTTTTAAAGAAAATCCCGCTTTATTTAACAAAGAACGACTAATCATTGGTGGGAGTTTCATTGCTATACACAACAAAACAAGCGTTTCTATTGTAGGATTTTGGTCTGGGTCATTTCGTAGTCGTTGCAAGGTTCTTACATCTATTGCAGCCTGATGAGCCAATTCTTCCTCTGACATATCCGACCAACGTACAACAGTGTCAAAAGCTTCAGTGAAAGATTCCATCAAACTTTTCCACAAAGTTAAAATATCATTCTTATAAGCTCGTATACTTTCCTGTTGTTTTTCATTAGCCCCTTTATTATCAGCAGAAAAATGTGCAATAAACTGCACCTTGGAATCCGCATCCCTAAAAAGAACACATTCTGTATAGTATGACTCTCCATATGAGTTCAAGTTTTGTGCTTCCAAATTAAAAACAAGGCAACACTCATCAATATGAAGTCGTGCATATTCAGTTAACGATGGCTGACCATAATCATCCACAGTAATATATTCTGGAGCATTAAAACAGATATGGTTCTCAACAAATATGTAATCCCCGGTAGCGAGTATATCAGCAAATTTACGATTTACAATCCTCTCGATTACCACATCCTTTATGCTAACTGAATAAGTTTGCGATGTAGAAATTGCCCTTTCTTTAAAACAATGTGGACGAACATAATGTCCATCTATGTAAGTAAAAATTCCGATTGCTTCCGTATAACCAGCATCTATCATTCTAATTTTGGCCGCACATCTTGAAACACAAAAGAAATTAGCTAACGTATCAATAGCAGGTCCCAATAAATCAATAAATTCAGCATTATTTCGCTGAGTCTTCAACTCTTTTATCACTTCAAGAGCTTTTCTCCGAAAGCAAGTCAATGGCATTTGTATCCTTGGTGCTAATGCATTAGCCTGCCACTCCATCCAATCTGTCACATTACGAGTTTTATTATCTTTTATACCACCAACCACTTGGCATTTTATCCTTGTAGCTTCAGGATTGAATAGTCGCTCTAAAGCGAAAAGTTTTCTGTGCTTATCCCAATGTACGCATTCATGCACTATTGTATTATTCACTGAGCCAAGATTACGAAGTAAATAATTTCTAGGATCTACAATAATAGTTCCGCCAAGGATTGTTACTATTTCATTTCTTCCAATAGCAGAATCATATAACTCTGTATCAGTTTTATAAAAACACAACTCTCCAAATACCGAAGCATCCCTAGATATTTCTCTAACCTTTACATCTAACCCCATACGTTTAGCTAAAAGCTTTGGATCTAGTGGTATTGGCTCTGCCAATGCTTCTGGATAGTATCGTTTTAGGAACTCTGTGGCCACATCTTCAAGTTGAGAACTTTTTATATACGGAACAAGACTATTAGATAATGGTTGCTTTGCTCTAGATTTACCATTATATGTACTAAGGCTTATTATACAAAAATCATTTAATCTTTTTTCTAAATCGCCGGAGCATTTTAATAAAAACCATTGCTCGCACTCATCTTCATCATCACGCCTATGATTTTGTCCCCTGACATATAGCTCAGCCTGAACCAAAATATCAAATTTAATTTTCATTTCCGGACAGTCACTAACATTTACAGTCCGTATATCTATTTCTGATACTTCCACCTCAGAAATATTAACCACATGATGCAATCGTAACTCCAATCCATTTTTATGCGCCTCTACGTAGTTGCAAACAGCATCGAAAATTTTATCATAGTATTTTGCTTTTATATAGCTTTCTAATGAATGTGTTTCTACCATAGCTGCCTCTTTTCTCACCCTTTAATTTAGAACAGTAAAATTTTGATTTATCGCTCTCTCTTGCCATTTCTTCAAACACCTCTTGTTGTTCAATCGGAGCAAGTGGTATTTTCGTATTTTTTAAGTAATCTCCTAATCTAATATTGTGTATTCCTGTTGTTTTCCCTTCATATAACCTTGTTCCTCCGGACCAATAATTAACAAACATAAAATAGAAAACATATAGATTACTCACCTTATATGCACCGTTCAAATGAAGACTCGCCGTAAAATTATTGTTAAGATATATTCTATCTTCTCCGTCAAAGAAACCCACTCTACCTACCGGTTTATCTGACGATCCACCAGACTTTTCAATTAGAATATCACCATTAAAAATCGCTTTTTTTCTATCTTTTTCTTATCAATTATTCTTGTAACAACGTCGGAATAATTGATATGTCCTTCATCTGTAAAATTAGTAGTTCTTAGTACCGAAGTCCCAATCCCCTTCGGATCATCAGCTCCCCATTCACCCGATTGTGGTTTATCAAATATGCTTTCCAGGGAAACAGTATCAAAATTCTGCACTTCTGATATTGTATCTCCAAACGTCTCGATAAATTGCGATTTGTAGAGATGTTTGGAGATACAGTTACAAATTCAATGAATTGGGAAGAACGGAGATTAGATGAATACATTACATTCTTAACTTCTGGTTCGCGAGGATGGGCCCAATATTTTGTGAATACGGAGAATGAATTATTTATAACAATTAAAAATGTTAAAAACAATCGTATATCGTTGGATAACATCCAATATGTTGCAGCACCAAATAATAAGGAGGCAGAAAGAACAAAGGTCAGAGCAGGAGATTTGTTGATAAGTATTACTGCTGATTTAGGGAGAACATGTGTAGTTGACGAAACAATAGCGGGGTTAGGAGCCTATATTAATCAGCATTTATCGTTAGTGAGATTGAATAAGTCCAAAATAAATCCTCTTTATGTATCTTATTTTCTTGAAAGTGAAAGTGGCAAGAGGCAATTTGATAGTAAAAACCAAAGTGCCGTAAAATCAGGGTTGAATTTTGAAGCAATTAATTCACTGAAAATATTGGTTCCACCATTGGAATTGCAAAAAAGGTATTTAGAATTCGTCGCCCAAGTAGACAAATCAAAAATTTCCTTGACAAGGGGTACAGTTTATCCCGCGACCTGATATAATATGTACATACTAAAAATATGAGGAGCGATAGACTATGACAATAAACGATTTTTTTTCCACACATATGACTACTGGTCGTATTCAAGAAATTGGTCTGCTTTCCAGTTCTTATTATGGCGTACAAACGCCTTCAAAATTATCCGCAGCTCAAAAACTCGATGCACTGTGTAATGCTCTTGCAATAGATGTCTCATCGTTAGATGACATAATGGCTAACAGTCCAGAAGTTCAAAGAACAGTGAAAGGGCACGCTTTTGAGATTATTTTTGAAAAGATGATGAATGATAACAATGTTTCCTGTCAAGATATTGGTGGCGATTCAGGTGTCGATCTCGTAGTTAATAATATTCCATTACAATTAAAAACGCCATTTGTAAATGGCTGTTCAAAAGATATTATTTCTTATAAAACCCACAAAACACATGGTGCAAAATCCGAGCAAGAATCCATGGACTACTACCATAAGATATCCGATTTTGCAGACTTTCTTGTAGGTCTTGTATCATATGAACCATTTCGAGTTGTAATAATTCCGAAAGAAGAACTTCCACGAGTTCCTGACAACAGTGATTACATCATTAGCCCCATGTACATATCTCTGACATCCGGCAACTATATTAATGCATTTCATAACTTAGGTATCAACAAACCATTATATTTTTCTACAGAAATCACTTCACTGTCTACAGATGAGTTATTACCAAAATCTTCTGCCGCTATGGGTGTAAAAAGTGAGTATATTCTTGAAGCAATTTATCGTGTTGAAAATTTTAGGATATGGGATATGAATATGCGTGGTTTTATAAGAGAACGAACTCTACACAATATATTCTCCGATGAGAATATATCTCTTTTTCCTCCAACAATAACTGGATTAGATCGCCCCGAGAAAAGTGACCTCGTACTAAAAAACAAATCCAATAACTTTATTCGTTTCCAAGTAAAAGGCCTGACTTATTCTGGATGCGTTTTTGATGGTCATCTTTCTCGTATTGACTGTGAAACACAATTATCCCGAGGTCGAGTAAATGATCACCCAACTCAAAGTCGTCTATATATGACTAGTGACTTTGAATACGTTATTATGGCTGTCGATCCATCTTATACTAATCGATTTAGCGTTGAATTTTTTAACACGCCAGAATACCAATGGTCCTTTTACTGCGTGCCAACATGCGCATTAAGTACTCATCCTAAATATCCTAACAGAATATCTTCGCATCAATATATTTTATATAAGGATATTCAGCAATATCGCATAAATCATGCTTGGCTTGATCAATGGATGTAATCAAATTTTCTTTTCAGTATCATAATTTGTAATAATTACTTCTTTACAAGCTTTTCTATTTTGGCCCGGTTTGTTATCAGTATTATACAACCAGCTAACATCATTAATGTTAGCCCAATGGTATAGTTCTCTAACTTCCGGGCAATCATCATATGATAAGCAAAACTCAAACTTAGTTTGCTTTAATTCTCTAGCCAGTCTTATGTGGTCTTCTATTTCAAAGGGTTTCGTATATGCTCTTTTTTGATCTGCATGATAATACGGCGGATCAAGATATAATAGTACATGCTTCCCTGTTGCGGGCATACGTAGTATCTCGCTGAAATCCATTGAATATAAATCACTATTCTGCAACTTAGTTGATGCATCACGTAAAAATTTCCCCCAGTTTGCCGGCGGAGAACTCTTACCTTCAGCATAACCCCATGCAGGGCGATTAATTATTCCACAATATGAAGTCCTATTTAAATAGTATGTTTTAAATACTGAATCCAAATCCGTAGCTGGTTCCATACATTTCACTTCAGCATGTCTCTCTCTATTTGCTTGTTGTATTGACAAAATTTCAATTAAATCTTCACATCTTTTTTCATTTTTTATCCATTCATAAAAGTCTATTATATCAGTTTCAAGATCATTAAGAATATTTATTGCCACTGTTTTCTTTGCAAAGAAAACAGCACCTCCCCCCATAAAAGGTTCTCTAAATTCATCATGTGGTACACAGGTAATATACGGCATGATATGTTTTAAAGCATAAAACTTTCCGCCTGGATATCTCAGTGGAGATTTTGTTGCATCCTTCGATTTTTTATATGGTTCTACTATATACTTATTCATTTATCTCTCCATCAAATAATCTTATTTGTTCAGGCATATCATAGTTTGTAATTATAAGTTCAAATCCTAATTGGCGTGAACCATTTCGAGTTGCAGAATTATCAACCCTGTAAATAAATTTCGTACTGTAAATATTGGCCCATTTGTACAAATCTCTAATTTCCTCACAATCATCATACGTTAAAAAAAACTTATGTCTTGTTACTTTTAATGCCTCAGCTAATCTGATATGGTCTTCAGGATCAAATCCGAAACGATAATGTTTATTTTTTGGTGGTAAATAATATGGAGGATCTACATATAATAATACATCTTCTCCCGACGTGTTAATTACCTCTTCAAAGTCAACACAAGTCAAATTGACGTTCTCCAAATATTCACCACATGGTATTATTCTTTCATACCATCGTTCTGGTGGAAGGCTCCTCTTTGGTCTGTAGCCCCATGCTGCCGATACCAGCTTTCCACTAAACGATGTTCTATTAAGATAAAAATATTTTCTCGCTATTTCATAATTTGAATTTGTTTCGCTCTCGAAGACTTCTTTCCATCTTTTCTTTGTTGCAATTTCCGTTTTAAAATCTTCCGCCATTTTTATTCTTAATTCAGGATTTTGCATTGTTCTATAACATTCAATCAATTCTGAATCTAAATCATTAAGCCAACAATTTTTCACCTTAGGTTTATTAAAAAATACTGTTGCACCTCCGGCAAAAGGCTCTCTATATTCCTTATGTTCTACTTCTTCCCAAAATGGCTGCAATATGTTCATTGCGTAAAATTTGCCACCTGGATATCGAAATGGTAATGGATTTTTAGCCATTTTATTCCTTCTCCTTCTGTTTTTCTATTTCCAATATATCTGATATCTCGCAATCTAATGCAATACAAATCTTTAACAAAACGTCTGTTGTTATATTCTCATCATGCACAAGCTTGGTTACTGATGATTTACTTATCCCAGCTAATTGAATCAAGTCATTTTTTTTCATCTCTTTATCAATGAGTAATTTCCATAATTTTTTGTAACTAAACTTCATTTTTGTCACCTCAACTATAATCATACTGCTCTTTGGATTCGTGCTTTGGATTCGTATTCCTTATTTCATCCAATACTATACCACAAAAAGTATCCAATCGCAATATTTTGATTTCTATTTAGTTCTTTTTATTTTTTATGCAATCCATATTCTTTACAAATATGATCAGTAGCTATAAATTTAGTTTCATCATTATATTTTACATCGTCCAAAATCAGTTTTCTTTCCAGCTCCTTTAGCAATTCCGTATCGTCTAAATAATAAAATCCTTGTGGCACAATAAATCTACCTATTTCTTTTTCTATTTCTTTTCTATACATGATGCTTGTATCACGATAAGAAATTATTTTCATCGAGACTTTGTTTCCTCTGTGAAAATAAGCATTTATTCTCTCCAACACCTCAGGTTCCTTTTTATACTGTTCCCTCCAATTATCCAACTCAACTGCTGGTGCGAGTTCTATTATTCCTGAAATTCCTGAGATTGGACGACTCTGATATAAGTAAGCAATTACACTTTCATTCTTAATAAATCTCTTTCTATATTCATATATTTTAGCTCTTCACGGAAATTTGGGGGATGAATAATTTTTAGGTAAAGAATGGAATCGGATAAGGGTAAAGAAATAATCCATGTTTCGGTACCCATATCCGATTCTTTTTAGTACCTTGATCTTATTATTGAATCCTTCAAGCTTCCCCGTATTGATAGGATACAGGGCATGAGCAGCCAGTCCCTTGATTCGCTTCTGCTTTTGACGGGCAAATTTCACCAATGCAGGAATCCCGCTCTCCAGTCCAGCCTGAATCCATTTTGCCCATCCGGCAAGAGCTTCTTCATAGTCAGTCAATGTAAACAGACGGGTCATCTCCTGCTTCATGGCATAACAAATCGCCAAATCCCTATGCTCGCTCAGGATATCCAACAGATGAGTTTTCTGCCTTTCATTCAGGTGGTTGTCCTTCTTTAACAGTATCCATCGGGATTTCTTTAATTCGGTATATAGCTTCCTTTCTTCATGGCTCTTTTCCGGTTCTCTGTCAAATGTTGGGGTGATTCCCTAAAATGTTCATTCCGTGAGGATTGCCAATAAAGGCAATCCTCATTTTCTATGCCATATACAATATTCTGTTTCTTAAAATATTGAAATTTTTAATACCAAACGATAGCCTTTTAATAACTTTTATCTTGTTGTTGTGACCTTCAATGTAACCATTAGAATATTGAGATATAAAGCCCCGGATAATTTCACCATTCCATTCTTTAAAGGTTGTTAAGATGCTTTTAAATTCTTTCAATCCAGAACTAGCTACCAGCTCTAGCCATCTGTTTAAGAAGGTAGGAAGACTTAATGTATCATGTTTCAATACTTTCCTGAAACATTCTTTTAATAAGTAGGCATAACCTAAGTCTTTTGCTTTTCCCAACAGGGTTTCCAGTTTAATGAATTCTTCAGGTTTCAAATTTTCTTTGTTTTTGTTAATTAAATACTTGCTTCGTTTGAAATAAATACGTTCTTTGCCCATGGTGTTTTGTACCCGTTTTCTTACCCTTTCCATTGCCCAATTAACAAGCCTGGTAACGTGGTAGCGGTCAGCAACTATCTTAGCATTGGGGAAGACGGTACGTATCACTTTGCGAAACAAGGCTGAAAGGTCGGTAACAACTAAATTGACTTTGCATCGTTTCTCATAGGTGAAATTCTTAAAGAAATACCTGACAATCTCGTCAGTATTTCTTCTGGGCAGAATGTCTAAAGGCTTTTTTGCTACCGGATCAACAATAGCAACCTGATATTTTTGGCCTTGTGCATTACCCTTAAACTCATCGATAGAAAGCACTTCCGGAAGATTAATGGGACAAGGCATGGAGAGCATGGAAAAATAGCGAATAACAGTTGTTATAGATATATCATAACGTTTAGCAATATCTGTAAAAGACTGCTTTTTGGCACATTCATTAATAATATGAAACACTTGGCTTTGGCTGCGGCGTTGATACCTTGCGGAGATAAAGGTTTTCTCGTAAAAAGATTTGTGACAATGAGGGCAATAATACCGCCTTTTGTTGACTAAAGCATAAGTAGGTTTGGTATTTATTGAGTCCAGTTTGATTTTCTGCAGGTGATAATCTTTGATTTTATAAGTAGTGCGGCAACAATTTGGGCAAATATGGACTTTCCTTTTAAATTGAATGTGTATTAAGAACGAATCGTCTAGGATTTCTAAATCTTTTACAGAACCCTCTTCCAAAGCGTAGAGTTTTTCTATATAATTTATTGTAGGCATAATGTGTTCATCCCTTCTATGTTGGTGTGGTAACTTATATTGTAATGGATGAACATTATTATGCCAATTATTTTATGAAAAAGGGGTAGAACAGACTAGAATGTCTGTTCTACCCCAACATTTATTATAGAACCT
>Ga0183095_10261_pt2 | contig 126710 bp, 135 predicted proteins | sample BioMet4_FD_130346 | JGI IMG/M metagenome (GOLD analysis project Ga0183095, IMG submission 130346) | Microbial communities from bioreactor (seeded with sewage sludge) at LBNL, California, USA - Biofuel metagenome 4 (v2) (version 3) | ecosystem: Engineered > Bioreactor > Anaerobic > Unclassified ...
GGCACTGTTGCAAATAGTCGGTGGTGATAAACTTATCATCCCCTTTTGCTGATGGAGCTGCACATGAACCCATTCAAAGGCCGGCATTTTCAGCGTGACATCATTCTGTGGGCCGTACGCTGGTACTGCAAATACGGCATCAGTTACCGTGAGCTGCAGGAGATGCTGGCTGAACGCGGAGTGAATGTCGATCACTCCACGATTTACCGCTGGGTTCAGCGTTATGCGCCTGAAATGGAAAAACGGCTGCGCTGGTACTGGCGTAACCCTTCCGATCTTTGCCCGTGGCACATGGATGAAACCTACGTGAAGGTCAATGGCCGCTGGGCGTATCTGTACCGGGCCGAGGTGGTAGATGCATAGATTGCAGCGCGTAAATGACGCTCCACCATGACCATCATCCGGTGAATGGTGACATCCCGTGAACTCTGTGCCATTCGTTCGGCTCCGGCATTCATTGCATCTGCAAGGATCGCTGCCATAAGCGCTGCTTCGTCTTCTGCCTGTTCTCCGGTGCGATAATGGGTGAAACAAATTCCCGGCAGCGACAATGTGGCTTCATATGCCACTGGACTGGGGTATTGCCTGTCGCCATGACACCATTGAAGGCTGGATTCTTAAATTTTCTAATCGAGGGCTGTGCAAAATTAGCTACGTCCGCTTCACGCTGTGAGTTCAATAATTGTGTTGCGTCCATCAGTTGAAATCACAGCTCAAAGTAGACGCTCATTCTCACTGGAATGCTTTGCTTTCACCTTGCCAGAGGACAAATCCTTTGTCCCGCAACTATGGTTTTTTATTAGGATTTTCGCCACTGAATAAATTATAATAAATTGATTTTATAAGATATTCGTCATGGGCTATATGACCAGTACGAGTTGCATGCTCTAATGTTTCAGATGCCAGTATATGTGCGGCTTCAGCAAACATCCCAGGCCAACCCTTACTCAGCATAGACAGTCCTTTAAGGACTCTTATCTGAATCTCCCTCATACTCGCACCATCACGTGCAACAGGTAAGAAAAAGTCTTCCAGTAGGTCTTTGATCTGAAGTGGCGCAACATGTACTGAAGGATATATCACTTCAGTTTCATCTATTTTATTCTGCGCGTAAGCGGAGAGTATTCGAACACCTCTGCCAATGACATCAATCGCAGTACCGGGATCGTTTACTGCGGGCGAAAGGGCCCTGCAGGCTATTTCGGCCATGACGCTGAGACAGAATCGGGGATCCTGAGCAAATGAACGCACATCCGAGACAATGATCGTTTCAAGTAAATCGGTACAGATTGATGACTCCTGACCAGAACTCAGGTACAAAACTGGCATCGATGGATGTATGAAACTGCCTGGCTGCGCCACAAGATATACATGACGAGGATCATTGCTCAGCAGACTGCCGAGCTTGACCATGTCAATATATTCAACATAGCCAATTTTCTCCGGATATACGGCAACAGTTCCTTTTGGTTGTTCATTGTTCTCAAGCCATGGATATCCGCCAAGACATGGACTTTTTGCTCTCGCAATAAATGTCTCGATCGCCGCCTGTTCTACTTTTGCTGTTGTCTCACCTACCCTGCCCAGAGAGGTCAAATGCTGTATCCAGCGAAGCAATGTGCTGATTATTAAGGCAATGACAACCAGTGTTACAATGAATAAAATGACTCTACCCCTTTCTCCGTAGGCTCCCATATTGAGGGCAATAATCCCTACCAGGCTGAAGAGAAAAGAACCGATAAAAGTGGCCAGTACATTTTGTGTGGTTACGTCTTCTACAACTAAACGCGTGGCTCTGGGCGTCACATTAGTAGTGGCTGAACCGTAAGCGGTGACCATGATACTCAGTGAAAATGTGGTCACCGCCAGCATACTCGATGCCAGTATGTTCAGAATATTATCAACTGCTTCCGCACCAACCTTCACTGATACTGACTCTGGGATCATTGATCTAAAAAGAATAGATAAAAGGGCCGTTATTATTGCTACCATTGCAAATAACGTTGCCCTGAACCATAGCTTTTTAAGTGTCTGCCTGAGAATCCATTGCCAGCGTGAAATCATTCAGCATATCCTTGTATTAAGTTCGGGAAAATAAATGCCGCCCGGCAGGACGGCATTTTTGTATTAACGAACGAGGTGCAGGAAGTGCAGGTGTTTTTCGTACTGGTCCAGTATGTCATTAATCAGCTGTTCCTGATTCCAGCCCATCACATCATAGTTTTGACCGCCTTCTTTCAGATAGACCTCAGCGCGATAATATCGATGTTGCTCAGCCTGCTGCTCGTCATTGTCCATTGCAGCCATGGCGAAAGCCGGTGAGTTATAGCCACGAAGTCTCACTTCATAAATAAAGTTCAGCTCATTGCCCAAATCGACTTCAAGCCGAATTCGTTCGTCATCAGTATCACTTATATGGCTTATCGTTCCCTGTTTATTCAGTTCTTCCTGAACCAGCGTCATGGCGGGCTGGATAACGTCGCCCATAAAGCGTTTCACAAGAGAGCGCTTTGGCAGATAAGCGATATTGCGCAAGCGTCTCTGCCATGGAATCGGGTTACGCGCTGCAGTCGGAGCAATAGTCGCCATGCTCAGGCTTTCACGCTTGGTCAAATCCCGACGCAGGGCTTTTAATAATCCGTATATGGATATCAGTAAAATCACTGAGAAAGGTAATGCGCTCGCTATTGTCACGGTTTGCAGCGCGCTCAGTCCCCCCGCAATCAGCAGTGCGATTGCCACAATCCCTATGAGCGAGGCCCAGAAAATTCGCTGCCATACAGGCGTGTTAGCGACGCCACCCGATGCCAGCGTATCAACAACCATTGCCCCGGAGTCAGCCGAGGTGACAAAGAAGACAATGACCATCGCCATTGCAATAAATGACAGCACGGAAGAAAACGGGAAATGCTCCAGGAAATTAAACAGGGCCAGCGCGACATCCTGCTGAACGGTATTGGCGAGATCAGCCGCCCCCTGGTGCATAATGAGATAGATTGCGCTGTTACCAAACACCGTCATCCACATGAGCGTGAAGCCGGCGGGAACAAACAGCACGCCGGTGACAAACTCGCGAATGGTTCGACCGCGCGAGACTCTTGCGATGAACATCCCCACAAACGGCGACCATGAAAGCCACCATCCCCAGTACAGTAATGTCCAGCCCCCCAGCCAGTTGCTCGACTTAGGTTCATACGCATAAAGGTTAAAAGTTTTACTCACCAGTTCAGAAAGATAACCGCCCGTATTTTCCACAAATGACTTCAGCAGAAGCACGGTTGGTCCCAGACACAGGACCAGCGCCAGCAGCAGCACTGCCAGGCCCAGGTTGAGCTCAGACAGTATACGTATTCCCTTGTCCAGGCCGGACACCACCGAAATCGTCGCTAAACCAGTGATGACAACGATTAGAATCACCTGCACCGTTTCATTAATAGGCACCCCGAAAAGATGATTCAAACCAGCATTCACCTGCAAAACACCGTACCCCAGCGATGTCGCAACGCCAAAGACGGTGCCAATAACGGCGAAAATATCAACCGCATGGCCTACAGGTCCGTATATGCGCTCGCCAATAATGGGATAAAGTGCGGAACGCAGCGTTAAAGGCAGACCGTGACGGTAACTGAAAAAGGCCAGGATCAGTGCCACAATGGCATAGATTGCCCATGCGTGCAGGCCCCAGTGGAAGAACGTCAGGCGCATTGCTTCCTTCGCTGCCGCAACGGTCTCTGGAGTGCCGACAGGAGGTGAAAGATAATGCATCACAGGTTCAGCAACGCCAAAGAACATCAGGCCGATCCCCATCCCTGCCGAGAAAAGCATCGCAAACCAGGAGTGATAGCTAAAATCAGGCTGCGCATGGTCCGGACCCAGTTTGATATCACCGTAGCGTGAGAGTCCCAGGAACGAGACACTCAGTAGAATCAGGGCCACTGCAAGGATGTAGAACCAGCTGGCATTCGTGAAGATTTGTTGCTGAAGTAGTTTAAAATTTTTGTCGGCGACATCCGGGAATACAGCGGCAAAGGCGACAAGAAGGAAAATTAACAAAGCAGATGTAAAGAATACCGCTTTGTTAATCTGGCTTTTAGACTTCTTTTGGATTGTATCATTTTCACTCATAATCATTTATTCCATTAATTAAAATCCGCACTGTATAGAGGGTACTACATCTCAAAGATTAGGGAAGGTGCGAATAAGCAGGTCATTTCTTCCCAAGCTGACTCGCTGATTAAAATTTCGCGGATCTGGGCCGATTTTTTTCCCGCAAACACATCGAATCAGCCTATTTAGGCTATTTTTTCCACCATTTCTGGCGTTATTTCCGGTTTTTACTGAGATCTCTCCCACTGACGTATCATTTGGTCCACCCGAAACAGGTTGGCCAGGGTGAATAACATCGCCAGTTGGTTATCGTTTTTCAGCAGCCCCTTGTATCTGGCTTTCACGAAGCCGAACTGCCGCTTGATGATGCGAAACGGGTGCTCCACCCTGGCACGGATGCTGGCTTTCATGTATTCGATGTTGATGGCCGTTTTGTTCTTGCGCGGATGCTGCTTCAAGGTTTTTACCCTGCCGGGACGCTCGGCGATCAGCCAGTCCACATCCACCTCGGCCAGCTCCTCGCGCTGTGGCGCTCCTTGGTAGCCGGCATCGGCTGAGACAAATTGCTCCTCTCCATGAAGCAGATTACCCAGCTGATTGAGGTCATGCTCGTTGGCCGCGGTGGTGACCAGGCTGTGGGTCAGGCCACTCTTGGCATCGACACCAATGTGGGCCTTCATGCCAAAGTGCCACTGATTGCCTTTCTTGGTCTGATGCATCTCCGGATCGCGTTGCTGCTCTTTGTTCTTGGTAGAGCTGGGTGCCTCAATGATGGTGGCATCCACCAAAGTGCCTTGGGTCATCATGACGCCTGCTTCGGCCAGCCAGCGATTGATGGTCTTGAACAATTGACGGGCCAGTTGATGCTGCTCGAGCAGGTGGCGGAAATTCATGATGGTGGTGCGATCCGGCAGGGCGCTATCCAGGGATAATCGGGCAAACAGGCGCATGGAGGCGATTTCGTACAGGGCATCTTCCATGGCACCGTCGCTCAGGTTGTACCAATGCTGCATGCAGTGAATACGCAGCATGGTCTCCAGCGGATAGGGCCGTCGGCCATTGCCCGCCTTGGGATAAAACGGCTCGATGACAGCGGTCATATTCTGCCATGGCAGAATCTGCTCCATGCGGGAGAGGAAAATCTCTTTTCGGGTCTGACGGCGCTTAGTGCTGAATTCACTATCGGCGAAGGTGAGTTGATGGCTCATGATGTCCCTCTGGGATGCGCTCCGGATGAATATGATGATCTCATATCAGGAACTTGTTCGCACCTTCCCTAAGTCACCGGCGGCTTGCCTGCCACACATTGAACATTACAGACCAATTAGCACTTTGTCACCGGGGAAAGATGTAAAGATTATGTATAAATAGATTGGCTTAGAAGTGACATTTCAACTTTGGAGAAACAGGTGACATTTTAAACTTGCTTTAACAAAATTTTGGGACTGACCGAAACAAAAAGGCCAGCCCCGGAGGGCTGGCTATTCAGTACAGGGCAATGACAGGTTTCTTGATGCCGCAGGCGTGAGCGTAGCGGGTCAGTGTGTCGATGCTGGCTTTGGTGATGTTGTTTTCCAGGCGAGAAATAACCGGAGGTGTAACCCCCATGCGTTCAGCAACCTGCGCTTTTGTCAGGTTGTCATGCTTGCGCCATTCAGCAAGCAGCTCCCTGAGCTTTTCCTTACGTTCTTCTTCCTGCCATGCAGCGCGATATTCATCGTCCTGCATCCACTCGTTATGCAGTTCTTTATGGCTTACCAGTTTCATTAAGTACCTCCGCTAACCGCTTTTTGGCGAGATCGATTTCTTTCGCTGGCGTTTTCTGTGACTTCTTGATGAAAACACGGAGCATGATGATGGTATTGCCTTTGTGGTATACCCAGATTCCCCTGGCTATGTCCGTCCCCATCGTGCGGATCTCAAAAAGTCCATCGCCCAGGGGCTTCGTGTCCGGCTCCCGCAGTAATCGGGCGTCATACTCCAGTTTGCCGATGAGACGGTCAAACTTCACCCTGATTTTTACGGGTAATGCTGTGGCTTCTTCCCTGGCTTCCGGGTGATAAACAACGCTAAACATGTGACCTCCCATTTCTATTAATATTAACCTATAGGCTAATTTCAGACAAGGTAGAATTAACCTATAAGCTAATTTTGTTGGCAGTTATCGTGGCTACCCGGTCACTACCCTGTTAGCGTGAGTTTTCGTTCCACTGAGGAACGGGGATTTATGCGCGTTAGCGCATGTAAGGCGGCAGGATGAAATGACAGGTAGCACCGAGGGTTAGCCGCCGATACCAGTGAGGGATCGAAAGGGATCGCCTATCCATCCCTTCACCTTGCAAAGCCATATTCCGCTAAAAGCGGCTCAGAGGCTTTTGTGCGCGGTCGGAGTGGTCACAACAAGGCGAAGCCGCAGTTGGGGCGTATCTCCGCGTTAGCGGGTCGTAAGAGCCGCTTACGAGCGTGTAAGCTAATTCTTCAGCGATATTTGCTGACGTATCCGGCGTGGCCGGATTTGTCCAATCCCTCGATGGCTAACAGGCGAGCTGTTAGCCATCGAGGGATTCCGTTCTGAATGCCCCGCGCTTTAGCGTGGGGAGCTACTTTTGAGGCGCTCGCGCCGATGCTGTTCGGTTATCCACTTTTTAAAGGGGATAACAGTAATGTCTTTTATTTTTTGGTTTATCTTTTAATACGTAAGTAATTAAAAGATAAACCAAAAGAGTATTTGCGCCATCTCGTTTGCACTTCATTATCACTTACCCACAAGCTATACAGCAGTTGTGGTGGGTCTACGCCGGAACCGCCGAAAAATCCGTCATTCCTGTAGGCGGGATGGGTTGGATTTCGAAAATTATTGTACTATAAGGGCTTCCCCGGCGTGTCAACGCCGGTGTTTATGGTTTCTGTCTGCTCTTCAGTAAAAATAAAGGGGAGAGACTGCGGTACTATAAACGGCCATGATGAATCGTCATCGATTCGGACCCTGATGAAAGACGCGCGTGAGGTTCTTGTTAGTTAAGCGGATACGTATATCCTGTACAATAGCCAGATAGGCCTCACGGGGTATAACCCTTTATCATCAACGAATTGCAGGTCAGATGGTTATTTTGTTTCGTGCTTTAGCTGGCTGAGTACAGCCTGAAATCATCACCGTAATGCAATGATGCCCAGCACAGCCTTGCGTTTTTGGCGGCGATGGCTACAACGGCACGCCAGTATCCTCTGCGATCGACCAGTGAACAGACCCAACGACTGAATAAATCAGTCCTTTTCTCGGCACCAATCAGAACCGAACGAGCCCCCTGAACCAGTAGCGTTCGCAGATACGAATCGCCAGCTTTAGTTATCCTGCCAAGCTTTGATTTCCCACCACTGCTGTACTGCGATGGCGTTAGTCCCAGCCAGGCTGCCAGTTGTCGCCCATTTTTAAAATCGTGTGCATTACCGATACTGGCGACCAGCGCACAGGCCGTTGTGGGACCAATCCCTTTCAGTTCCATCAATCGCTGGCTGCGGTGATCTGTTTTTGCCATGCGGGACAAAATCCGGTCATATTCAGTAATATTATCTTCAATACGATCAATGTGTTCCAGCAGGTCATTAACACATTGTTGAACCTGAAGTGGCAAAGAACTCTTCTGCTCAGAAACCATGTGACGCAGGGCATCTGTACTTTGTGGGGCGATGACACCGAATTCCGATATCAAACCTCTCAATCGGTTATATGTTGCTGTTTTCTCTTCGATAAAACCCTGTCTGATACGGTGTAGGCATTGCATCGCCTGCTGGCTCTCATCCTTCACTGGTACAAACCGCATATGCGGGCGACGAACTGCTTCACAGATAGCCTGAGCATCAGCTGCATCATTTTTGCCTGATTTACCGGCCATGCGGTAAGGAGATACAAATTTAGCAGCCATCAGCCGTGGTTCATGACCATATTGCCGAAACAACCTTGCCCAGTAGTGAGCCCCGGAGCATGCCTCCATCCCGATAACACAGGGAGGTAAACTGGCAATCAGCTCAGGAAGGGCAGCACGCGATACTTTGGGTTTAACCAGAACAGTTTTACCGTGTTGGTCAACGCAGTGAACAGCGAACACATTTTTAGCAAGATCGATACCGACAGTCGTGATGGTCATAACGAATCCCTCCGGGGCTATGTTTACCCCATGATTGCACAAGAGTTAATCAGGCGCATATCCAGGGGAAGTCCCTTCCATTCGTTAAGGTTATTTTTTGGGCACTGTTGCAAAGTTAGCGATGAGGCAGCCTTTTGTCTTATTCAAAGGCCTTACATTTCAAAAACTCTGCTTACCAGGCGCATTTCGCCCAGGGGATCACCATAATAAAATGCTGAGGCCTGGCCTTTGCGTAGTGCACGCATCACCTCAATACCTTTGATGGTGGCGTAAGCCGTCTTCATGGATTTAAATCCCAGCGTGGCGCCGATTATCCGTTTCAGTTTGCCATGATCGCATTCAATCACGTTGTTCCGGTACTTAATCTGTCGGTGTTCAACGTCAGACGGGCACCGGCCTTCGCGTTTGAGCAGAGCAAGCGCGCGACCATAGGCGGGCGCTTTATCCGTGTTGATGAATCGCGGGATCTGCCACTTCTTCACGTTGTTGAGGATTTTACCCAGAAACCGGTATGCAGCTTTGCTGTTACGACGGGAGGAGAGATAAAAATCGACAGTGCGGCCCCGGCTGTCGACGGCCCGGTACAGATACGCCCAGCGGCCATTGACCTTCACGTAGGTTTCATCCATGTGCCACGGGCAAAGATCGGAAGGGTTACGCCAGTACCAGCGCAGCCGTTTTTCCATTTCAGGCGCATAACGCTGAACCCAGCGGTAAATCGTGGAGTGATCGACATTCACTCCGCGTTCAGCCAGCATCTCCTGCAGCTCACGGTAACTGATGCCGTATTTGCAGTACCAGCGTACGGCCCACAGAATGATGTCACGCTGAAAATGCCGGCCTTTGAATGGGTTCATGTGCAGCTCCATCAGCAAAAGGGGATGATAAGTTTATCACCACCGACTATTTGCAACAGTGCCCTTTGTCGTCACCTGTGCTCTGGCAAACAAGCTGGCCAGAATAGCCTGGGCACTGACGGCGCGACAGCAAACTTACGAAGCATAAAGGCAGAAATACACCAGTTTAAACAATCATTCATCTGGTTTTGCGAATACTGATATTGATGATACTAACGGCCCACCGGCCTGTTGAGGAACCTGTAAAACGGAAAGGCTCATTGAAGCCGTATATTTTCTGGAGGTTCATCAGGCGCGGAACTCATCGAGGCGCGGGAATAAAATCCCATTCAGACGCCGGATAGATTCAAGCAAGCCAACTTGTCGTCAAAATCGGTGTTGCAAAAACGGGAGTGACCATAGATTCCGTTTTCTGAGACGTCCCCCTTATGGCAGCACTTTAAATTGAGTCTCATACAGTATCTGTTTTCTTTCTCTTCATCTCTCATGACCTGCTGCCCACTTACAGACTCCAGGGTAAAGCAAAAAATTCTCCACCGGTGAGCAGAGTATATTGCATATGCCAGTTTATGAGTGTATATATAGCATATGCCAATAAGGAGCCTTCATGCCAAGACCCAGAATTCCCCGTAACATCTGTGGCCGCCCTGCGGATACCTGTTTTAAGCCCAATGCGCGACCGATGAGCCAGCTTGAACATGTTCATTTAAAAGAAGATGAGTTTGAAGCGTTACGGCTGGTCGATTTACTGGGCATGCAACAGCAGGAAGCGGCTGTTGCAATGGGGGTTTCAAGGCAGACACTGGCCAATGTCCTGAAAGCAGCCCGTTTTAAGGTTGTGGACTGTCTCACTCAGGGCAAGGCCTTAATAATGCACTCTGAAAGGGAAGGAGTTACACAAGATGATCACAGCCATTCCAGTGAATGACGACCGGGTAGCAAATCATTTTACCAAAGCGAGTCACCTTGTCCTGGTGGATGAGCGCGGTGTGGAGCTCAGCCGGACAGAAAATCCCGCGCTGGGCGCAGATTGTTCAGGTAAACGGAAGCTGGTTGACCTGCTGGTTCAACAGCAAGTCAGCCGCGTTGTGGTCCGTAACATCGGGGAACGGATGCTGGGTAAATTACTGGGGCATCAGATCGCGGTGTACCAGACTGACTGTGGTCGTCGTTTGTTCACTGAACTGTGTGATCCGGATACCCGTGTTCTGACTGAACTGAATAAGCCGGAGCAGGGACGCCAGTCCTTTCATCATGAGGCGAAAGGGAAAAAATGCTGTCACTCTGACGGGAACACAGCAGAAAATGCGTGCCAGGGTGGGCGTCAGCATCATCACGGAAACGGGCGCTGTTGCCATTCATGAGTTTATTTCATCACGGGCGGTGATTTTTATCAGACCCGTATTGTGTATAAACCAGGAGCCGGAATGTGTGGAGGAGGCAGTAATGATGCCGGGGGAGCCCCTCAGCTGACTGAATTCCGGATGCCTCCCGTCAGTACAACCGGACGCTGAGCAGAAACAGATGAATTGTTATCTTGATGCCAGAAAGGCCCATACCTGTTGTATGGTCTGTAGTTCCCGCGACAACAACCCTGATACGGTGAACTTAATGTTTTCAGAGCACCCGGATGGCTCTGTATGTGCGGACTACACGGCCAATCACAGGCATCAGGGGTATACGGGTCTTTTACATGGCGGAATGACGAGTACCCTGCTGGATGCAGCAATGACTCATTGTTTGTTCATGCAGGGTGTGCAAGCCCTGACGGCTGAACTGACGGTAAGATTCATTTCACCCGTTTGTACCGGAGACAAACTGATGGTATGTGCCAGACTGCTTGGGCAACGCAGGGGGATTTACCTGCTTGAAGCATGGCTGACAAAAGGACAGCAGACAGTGGCACGTGCCACGGCGAAATTCATTGTTCCGTCGCAGGATATTGCTCTGGCGCATCGCTAGTGTGACAGACGACAGGTGTACCTGGTTATTATAAAAATTTGAGGCGTGTTTTGCTCAGACCGGAAAGAATAATCGCATATCGTATATTCCACTGAAACCGTGTAAGAGGTAGTTATGAGTAAACAAATCATTGATATTGGTATTGCTGAATCATCCCGGGTGGAGATTGCAGACGGCCTGTCCCGGCTTCTTGCTGACACCTATACCCTGTATATAAAAACACATTACTATCACTGGAATGTAACTGGCCCCATGTTTAACAGCTTACATTTAATGTTTGAAAATCAATACAATGAGCTGGCCACTGCCGTTGATGATATCGCTGAACGTATACGCTCGCTCGGATGCTTCGCGCCCGGCACATATCATGAATTTTCACGTTTAACAGCGGTTAATGAAGATAAGGATATTCCGGCAGCAAAAAACATGATTGAAAATCTTGTCCAGGGCCAGGAGACCGTGGTTAAAACTGCACGCTCCCTGTTCCCGCTCGTTAATAATGCGAATGATGAAGCCACAGCAGATCTGCTTACACAACGTATCCAGTTACATGAGAAAACTGCCTGGATGTTGCGTAGCCTGCTTGAATAATGTCACCCCGTGGCAGCAGAAAAAACGGTTTGTCAGCCACAGGCTATTACTGACAGTGCAGAATCATCCGTGTTCCTGTGGCTGTTTTTTCTGACCGTCACAGTATTAAACACCATTGAATCAGTGGGTTAATCAGTGAATGCGTGAACGAGAAATACAGTCCGTGACGGGCATCATCGGCTGGTATATCCGGACCACTGTTGTTTTCCCGTTAAGGTATCGCAGGTTCCGGTCTGGCATTTCACAGCCTGAACAGGGTTAATGATGCATGGATAAAACGGTTTACGGGGAAAGCAGGATCATATTATTCGTTGTTATGGCTTCCTTTACCGGTGCCTGCCTGCGGGCAGTAGAGATCATATAAGGTATTTAACAACGTCATGATACGGTTATCCTCAATACGGTAATATACCATTTTACCTGCCCGTCGGGTCTCGACCAGCTTCAGGCGGCGCATTACACCCAGCTGCTGGGACAGGGTCGGCTGAGTGATACCGACCGCCGCTTCCAGCCCGGCCACATTCGCTTCCCCCAGGCTTAACTGACACATCAACAGCAACCGGTCGCTGTTGGCCAGTCCCCGTAAGACATCTGCTGCCCTCAGGGCCGCATTCTTCATATCTGTCTGACGTTTTGTGTCTTCATTCATGAGCATTGCTGATTTCTCATACTATGTGTTTTTATATAATATAATTTAGTATACTGACGGTATCGTAATTTTGCCATCGTGTTCGTCAGGTCTGCAGCGTCCTGCCGGCCCGGGGAAACGATTATATCTGGCAGGCATTTTTGCCCCGGGTGAACAGAGAGGATGTAATGAAAATAGTGATTGTTGGTGGTGTTGCCGGCGGGGCATCCGCTGCAGCCAGAGCTCGTCGGTTATCAGAGGATGTCAGTATTGTTGTGTTTGAACGGGGAAGCGATGTCTCTTTCGCCAACTGTGGATTACCTTATCATATAGGCGGAAAAATTCCTTTAAGGCAGTCACTGATTCTGAAAACCCCGGAGGATTTTAAATCCCGCTTTAACATAGACGTCCGTATCTGTCATGAAGTGACGTCAGTGGATCCGGTTAATAAAACGGTGACGGTTAAAAATCTGACCTCAGGGGAGGTCTATAGCGAAGAATGGGATCGTCTGCTCCTCAGTACCGGCGCCGCTCCGGTTGTCCCTCCTTTGCCCGGGCTACAGGAAGAGGGTGTCTTTACGCTGCGAAATCTTACTGACATGGATGCTATCCTGGGGTGGATTGAGCAACATCACGTAGCTCACACCACGCTTGTCGGGGGGGGATTTATCGGACTTGAAGTGATGGAGGCTCTGAGCGAACGGGGGATCAGTGTGACCCTGCTGGAGATGGGGGAACAGGTTATGGCTCCGGTTGATCCTGAAATGGCATCTGCCCTGCATCAGGAAATCCGGAGTCATGGCGTGGATCTGCGTCTCAGAACGGCGCTCACCGAGGTACTGCGGACAGAGACGGGATTCCGCGTTGCACTGTCTGAGGGTGGGTTTCTGCAGACCGACATGGTTATTCTCGCCATCGGGGTAAAACCTGAGAACAGCCTTGCCACAGGAGCCGGGCTCGCAGTGGGTAAACGGGGAGGCATAAGCGTCAATGCCTGTATGCAGACCAGTATCCCTGACATCTACGCCGTGGGGGATGCCGTTGAAACCCCAGACTTTGTCTTTCAGGAACCCGCTAATTTTCCTCTGGCAGGGCCCGCCAACCGCCAGGGACGCATTGCTGCTGATAACATGCTAGATCGTCACAGCCTTTACCATGGCAGTCAGGGGACATCCATTTGTAAGGTATTTTCGCTGAGTATTGGCAGCGTCGGTGCGAATGAAAAGCAGCTGAAAGTTCATGGCACCCGATACGAGAAGGTTTACGTCCATGCCGCTGATCATGCCGGTTACTACCCGGGGGCAACGATGATCAGTCTGAAACTGCTGTTCAGCCCCGATACCGGTAAAATTCTCGGGGCTCAGGCATCAGGGAAAAAAGGGGTTGATAAACGCATCGATGTCCTGTCTGTCGCACAGCGCGCGGGGCTTACCGTCAACGATCTCGAACATCTTGAGCTGACTTATGCTCCACCTTTTAACAGTGCAAGGGACGTCGTTAACCAGGCTGGTATGGTGGCGACAAATGTAATGAAAGGAGATACGGTCATATGTCATGTCAGCGATGTGTTACAACGGGAACCGGGCAGTTATTGTTTACTTGATATTCGCTCTCCTGCCGAACTGAAACAATTTGGTGAATATCCTGACGCGCTATCCATCCCTCTTGATTCCCTGCGGGAAAACCTTGGAAAATTGCCTAAAGATAAAGAAATTTTTATAGGATGTCAGAGTGGCCTGCGCGGGCATGTGGCATACCGTATTCTGCAGGCTCACGGCTTCCGGACATATAATCTGAGTGGTGGTTTCATAACCTGGCAGACGGTAACGGAGTCAATGAGTAAATAAGAGATGAAGTGCCATACACACATGGCACTTCATTTCTCCAGATTCGTTGAAAACATATTATATGGAATAGAAAATCTACAAAAATTATTAACGCCTTGAATGGCAGCTATAAGCGCATACCCTGAATCACTTTAAAGTGATTCAGGGTGTGAATGACTATTTTTGGATGTGGCACACAGCGTACTTCCAGGCTGCTAGTCATTAACAAGCCCTAACTATGACGCCTATGCAATGATCGCAATAAACACCGTTATTCCAGCCTTTCAGGAAAATTCATTATTTTTATACAGCGCTTGTATCCGACATACCTGCGAAGCACTGTAACCTGTTGCATCTGCGGTTTCACGAATACTCAATTTCTTAACCTGCCGATAATACAGTACTTTCTGGTGACGCTCCCGATCAGCTTGCTTACCTTGGTATTTACCTAGTGTATGAGCCCGTTCAATCCCCTGTTTTTGCCGCTGTCGGCGGCTCAGCCAGTCCTTATGTGACATTGCGGCCATCAGGTCGATCAACATATTGTTGATAGCCGTAATGACAGCGCGGGTTATCGGGTCAACCTGTGAAGGGTCTTTATCTGACAGAGCCTGCCATGACGTGGGGACATCCAGACTGACAATCCGCAACTCGTGTTGCTCAATTTGCTTTTTCAGCGTCATCCAGTCGCTGTTGCTCAGACGGGTCAGACGGTCTATCTGTTCGACCAGCAAGATATCATTGTGGTGACTGTCCATCAGTAAGCGCCCCAGCTCAGGGCGATCAAGTTTTGTGCCGCTGATATTCTCCCGGTAGTAGCTGGCGATTTTATGTCCCCGCTGCTGAACGAACTGCTCCAGCATCTCTTTTGCCCGGTCAGCGAACTGATCTTCCGTCGATGCCCTTAAATAAGCTCTGATGAACATTTTTCCGCCATAATATCGCATTTAAGTTATTGCATTTAATCTATCGCATATAGGTTATGGCATAAATCGTGTGATGTCACGTTTTGGTTATACCGTCAGGGTGTACCCTTATGCGATAACCATTTTTGTTAAAAATTCCGCATCAAATAATTTATGAGGGAAACTATATGGCAAGGAGGCAGATTCTTTCTCTGTCGGAAAGAGAATCATTACTGGCATTACCGGACGATGAGTTAACGCTGACCCGAATGGCCTATTTCAGTGAGCATGATCTGGCGATTATCAGTGCTCACCGTAAACCCGCCAGCCGTTTTGGTTTTGCCGTCCTTCTTTGCTATCTGAAAAATGTTGGCTTTGCCCCGGATAAAAAAATCCCACCCTCTGATGCGTTGCTGAAGCATATCGCCAGCAGGCTAAAGCTTACCGGGGATCTCTGGTCTGCTTACCTTTCCGGCCGGGATACAACCCGGCGTGAGCATTTAACCGAACTGTACCGCTATCTTGGCGTAAAGGCGTTCACTGGCAAAATACAGCAGGACTGTATTACACACCTGTTGTCGATGGCGACGCGCACCGATAAAGGTATTCTCCTGGCCGAAGAACTGCTGGTCTGGCTCCGGCAGAACAACGTGATCATCCCCGCGATTGATGTCGTGGAGCGTACCTGTGCTGAGGCCATGGCAGGCGGCGATAAAATCGTATTTCAGACCCTGAATGCCCCGTTAACTCCGGCTCACAGGGATGCCCTGGATCGTTTACTTGAGTCCTCAGATAATCAACCTTCCAGGCTGACATGGCTTCTGCAACCGCCGGGTAAAATCAATGGTAAGAACGTGCTGCAACATCTTGATCGGCTCAGTAGCATTGAATCGCTGGCATTACCTGAAGGTATAGATCGTGCCATACACCAGAACCGGTTGCTGAAACTGGCGCGGGAAGGCCGAAAGATGAGTAGCCGGGATTTGACCCGATTTTCAGCAGCCCGCCGTCATGCGATCCTGGTCTGCGTGCTGGAAGAAGCCAGAGCCACACTGACAGACGAAGTGATTGAGCTGCATGAGCGAATGCTGAACAGCCTTTTCAGCAAAGCCAAAAGAACACAGGCTGAGCGCCTTCAGCAGACCGGAAAGCTGATCCAGTCCAAACTGAGGCAGTACATCGATGTCGGTCAGGCGCTGTCTGATGCCCGTGATTCCGGTGGCAATCCCTGGCTCGCAATAGAAAACATACTCCCATGGCCTGAATTTGTCGCCAGTCTGGAGGAAACACGCCATCTCGCCAGAAAAAATAATTTTGACCCGCTGCATATTATTACTGAGAAATACAGCACATTACGGAAATATGCCCCGCGCATGTTGTCTGCTTTACAGTTAGTCGCAACCCCGGCAGCGCAACCTCTGGCTGATGCACTGGTTGTGATCAAGGAGATGTACCGGAAGCAGTCACGTAAAGTTCCGGCGGCAGCGCCGCTTGATTTTGTCCCTGAAAGCTGGCGCAAGGTGGTGATTACACCTGCGGGTATTGACCGGCAGTACTATGAATTTTGTGCGCTCAGCGAGCTTAAGGGAGCGTTGCGCTCCGGGGATATCTGGGTTAAAGGCTCGCGGCGCTACAAAAATTTTGATGATTACCTCATACCCGAAAAGGACTTTGACAAACTCACACCGGCGCTGCCACTGCCCGTATCTGCTGATTATCATGAGTACATTACCAGCCGTATGACTCTGCTTCAGTCCAGACTTGAAGAGGTCAATGCCATGGCTGCCCTTGGTGAACTGCCCGATGTGGAAATATCCGACAGGGGCGTAAAAGTCTCTCCGCTGGATAACTGCGTTCCGGCGCAGGTTTCACCGCTGGCAGAGCTGGTTTACAGCATGCTACCGCGACCTAAAATCACGGAAATTCTCGATGAGGTAAACAGCTGGACGACGTTTACCCGACATTTTTCGCATATAAAAAATGACATTACCCGTCCCGATACCCGACTGCTCCTCACCACCATTCTTGCGGATGGCATCAACCTTGGCCTGACCAAAATGGCAGAAGCCTGCCCCGGGAGCACCAAATCATCACTCGAAGATATTCAGGCATGGTACATCCGTGATGAAACTTATTCAGCCGCTCTTGCAGAGCTGGTAAATGCGCAGGGAAAAAGGTCTCTGGCGGCATTCTGGGGAGACGGGACAACGTCATCATCAGACGGACAAAATTTCAGAACAGGCAGCTCAGGCCGCTACGCAGGGCAGGTTAACCCGAAATATGGGCAGGAGCCTGGACGTCAGTTTTATACCCATATATCGGATCAATACAGCCCGTTTTACACCTGCATAATCAGCCGGGTCAGGGATTCAACCCATGTTCTCGATGGCTTGCTGTACCACGAAAGCGACCTGGAAATCAGGGAGCATTACACCGATACTGCGGGTTTCACCGATCATGTCTTTGCCCTGATGCATCTGCTGGGATTTGCGTTCTGTCCACGAATCAGGGATCTCCACGACAAGAAACTGTTTATCAAAGGGAAAGCAGACCAATACCCGGCGCTTCAGTCACTGATATCAACGACCAGCCTGAATCTGAAAGAGATCGAAATTCACTGGCGTGAAGTGCTGCGTCTGGCAACCTCGATAAAGCAGGGAACCGTGACTGCATCCCTGATGCTGAAAAAGCTTGCCAGCTACCCCAAGCAAAACGGACTTGCCAAAGCATTGAGAGAAATTGGCCGTATTGAACGAACTCTGTTTATGCTCGACTGGTTCCGCGATCCGGCACTGCGTCGGCGTGTACAGGCGGGACTGAATAAAGGAGAAGCCCGTAACGCGCTGGCGCGTGCGGTATTCCTGCACCGGCTGGGTGAAATCAGGGACCGAAAACCGGAAAATCAGAGCTATCGCGCCAGTGGACTGACGCTCCTGACAGCTGCCATATCCCTGTGGAATACCGTCTATATGGAAAGAGCGGTCGATGCGCTGAAGCGTAAAGGGGTGAAGATCAACGAGCAACTGCTGTCGCATTTGTCGCCCTTAGGCTGGGAGCACATCAATCTGACAGGAGATTATATCTGGAAAAGCAACCGGATACCCGCTTCCGGTAAGTTTCGTCGGCTGAGGCCAGCTAAAGTAGAAAGGTCAAAAAACAACCTTAACGTACAATAATTTTCGATATCCAAACTGACCCCTAGTTACGCAGTTCTGCCTGGTAGTCGGATTCCAGGTCTTCCTCTGTATACCGGTGGTGCCGGAAAAAGTATTCCCTGGCCCGTTCGACGACTGATTCATCCTTCGGCATGTCTGTCTCCGGCTAATGCTAACGTATGCGTACATTAGCATTAACATCAGTACCCGGCAAGGGGAGTGGCGTGCATCGTACCTGTGGTGCATCCCGCCCGGGCTCCGGACATGCTATGCCAGCAATTCGACCGGCGGTTCGCTGTCCTGGTGTCCTTTTTCGCTACCCTGTCACGTCTTTAATTTATTTGTTAGTTAGTTTATTTGTTAGTTTGTTTGTGTATAATATAAGCATACCCTTTTATGCGGAGACTGACAGATGCGTCCGGCGACATACGAATCAGAACAGATTATCGAAGCAGGGCTGGCCCTGCAGGCTGAAGGACGGAATATCACCGGGTTCGCGCTGCGTAACCAGGTGGGCGGCGGCAATCCGACACGTCTCCGCCAGATATGGGACGAATACCAGGCATCGCAGAGCACGGTCGTCACTGAACCCGTTGCCGAGCTGCCCGTGGAAGTGGCTGAAGAAGTGAAGGCCGTCTCCGCCGCACTGTCCGAGCGCATCACCCAGCTGGCGACCGAACTTAATGACAAGGCGGTCCGGGCTGCAGAACGCCGGGTTGCGGAAGTCACGCGTGCCGCCGGGGAACAGACCGCGCAGGCCGAACGGGAGCTGGCCGACGCCGCGCAGACGGTCGACGACCTGGAAGAAAAACTGGATGAACTGCAGGACGGATATGACCGGCTGACGCTGGCGCTGGAATCAGAACGTTCACTGCGTCAGCAACAGGATGTGGAGATGGCCCAGCTGAAAGAGCGTCTTGCGGCCGCTGAAGATAATGCCCGGCTGCGCGAGGAACGTCACCTGGAGCAGAAGACAAGCCTGCAGGATGCACTGAGCAAGGAACAGGCACAACACAAAGCCACACGGGAAGACCTGCAGAAACGACTGGAGCAAATTTCTGCCGAAGCTAATGCGCGTACAGAAGAACTGAAGTCTGAACGCGATAAAGTCAATTCTCTCCTTACCCGTCTTGAATCGCAGGAAAATGCGCTGGCCGCAGAACGTCAGCAGCATCAGGCCACCCGCGAGACACTGCAGCAGCGCCTCGAGCAGGCCGTCGCTGATGCACAGGCGCGCGCCGGGGAGCTTGCGCTTGAGCGTGACAGAGTCAGCAGCCTCACCGCAAGGCTGGAATCGCAGGAAAAAGCCTCCTCGGAGCAACTGGTGCGAATGGGCAGTGAAATAGCCAGTCTGACAGATCGCTGCACGCAGCTGGAAAACCAGCGTGATGATGCCCGTCTGGAGACGATGGGGGAGAAAGAAACGGTCGCGGCACTGCGCGGTGAGGCTGAAGCCCTGAAGCGTCAGAACCAGTCACTGATGGCGGCGCTTTCAGGCAATAAACAGACCGGTGACCAGAATGCGTGATGATGACAATTCAGACGCCTGTGATGAAGCGCCCCGGGCGGAGGAAAAATGCTACACCAAAGGGCGACTTCGGGATGAGTTCAGGATGAAGCCAGCCCCCGGAGTGGAACCGGTCAGAATGTACAAAAGCCCTTACGGCGGGAAATACGGCGTATGGCGGCTGGCTGACTGCGTCCCGATGCGAGCGAAACGCCCACAGACAGAAAAACAGCGGCAGGCCAACGCACGTCTGGGCCTGCAGGCCCGGATGAAGAGTGAGCGTGGCAGGTTCGCCATGCTGGCACATACCTGGTTAGCGCTGGACCCCGTCTTCCTCGATACCGAAACAACCGGACTTGATGCCGGCGCGCAGGCGCTGGAAATCGGTCTGGTGAATGCCCGCGGTGAGAGGATATTTGAGACCCGCCTTAAACCCACTGTCGGCATCGATCCGACAGCAGCTGCAGTACACGGTAGCGGCCTATTGAAGTGGGAAGCCATGCCCGACAGGGCGGGGAGCAGTCACCTTTATCTCGTTAATCGCTACAGTGAACAAAAAGAGTCGGCAGAAGAACTTTCCCGGCGGGTAATCAGAGGAACATTTGAGGGCTGGTATGAGTGATATAACGGCATTCAACAACTGCATGAGTGTGTTCTGGCGCCAACATGAAGCCGAACTCTCTCGCTTTCTGACATCGAAGACAGGTGATAGCGAAAAAGCAGCAGACCTTCTGCAGGAGCTGTTCCTGCGTGCCCGCGCTCATTCAGACAGTTTCTGCGAGATGGAGAATCCGCGCGCGTGGCTGTATCGGGCGGCGAGGAATCTGCTGATTGATACGTACCGCACCACCAGGGAGTTCGTTGCGCTGGAGGAAGATTTCCCCCTGTATGACGAGTCTACTGATGCGATCTCAATGCTGGATATTTGTCTGCATGAAACGTTACAGGCATTGCCTGACGATGAACGGTGGTTGATTGAAGAGTCCGACCTTAACCGGCGTCCCCAGCAGTCCCTGGCCGATGAACTGGGTATCACGCTTACGGCGTTTAAATCCCGTTTGCTACGGGCCAGAAAGCACCTGAAAGAAGCAATGACAGAACTTTGCCAGATTGAGGCGGATGACACTTCTCCCGTCTGCTGCCACAAAAAAATGAATTAATCGCGCATCTTTTTCCCACCACCTTCGTTTACCTCAGTGTAAAGCCAATCGACTAAACACTGAGGTAAACAGTCCATGTCAAAAATTGAGATCTTTGAAGCAGCAGGCTGCTGCGCAACCAGTAGCGTTGTGGTCAGTGACGAAGCCGTCAAATGGAACGCCAGCGCCGAATGGGCGAAAAAGAATGGCGTTGATATTCAGTGTTACAGCCTTGCGAAGAACCCGCAACAGTTCCTGAATTCGCCAGTCATTAAAGAGTTGCTGAACACATCAGGGATGGAGTCCCTCCCTGTCACCTTGCTCAACGGCAAACTCGTGATGGCAGGCAAACTGCCGACGCGTGAAGATATCGCCCGTTGGGCAGGTATTCCGCTTACTCAGGACTGGAGTGAAGACAGCACGCAACCACGCTGCTGCTGCATTCCACGTATGCCTTAATTCCAGAGGAGCTATTAGTGATGAATATGCCATTTTTAAAAGACATTCCCCCGTTCATCTTCTTCACCGGTAAAGGTGGAGTGGGTAAGACATCCCTGGCCTGTGCTACTGCAGTATGGCTGGCCGATCAGGGTAAGAGAACGCTTCTGGTGAGTACCGACCCGGCTTCCAATGTCGGCCAGGTATTTAGCCAGACTATCGGCCACCGAATCACAGATATCAGTACTGTAGAAAATCTTGCTGCGATGGAAGTTGATCCGATGGCTGCTGCGCAAGCCTATCGTGACCGTGTGCTCGACCCGGTTCGCGGGCTGATGCCTGCGGATGTGGTCAGCAGCATTGAAGAGCAGCTCTCTGGCTCATGCACCACGGAAATCGCTGCGTTTGATGAGTTTACCGGTCTGCTGACCAATCATGAGTTGCGGGAAAAATATGACCATATCGTATTTGATACCGCGCCAACCGGTCACACCATCCGCATGCTTGAATTGCCGGGAGCCTGGAGCGGTTATCTGGAGGCGAACCCTGATGCCGCTGCAAACCTCGGGCCTCTGGTTGGGCTGGAGAAACAACAGCACCAGTACTCCGATGCGGTTAAAGCGCTGTCTGATGCAACTCTCACACGCTTAGTGCTGGTTGCCCGTGCCCAGGCTTCAACGCTGAAAGAAGTTTCTCATACGCACGATGAGTTGTCTGCTATCGGTTTGCAGCATCAGCACCTTGCCATCAATGGGGTTCTGCCGCCGTTTGCGGGTGAGGATGATCCACTGGCGCAAAGCATTCTGGCTCGGGAAGAAAAGGCATTACAGGCAATGCCTGATAATCTGGCTAATCTTCCACGCTCACAGCTGTATCTGAAGCCATTTAACCTGGTCGGTCTGGAAGCATTGCGGGAGTTATTTACAGAGAGCAAAGCCGCACCGGCTCTCCCTGCTACCACGCTGAATGCTCTGGATTTGCCAAAACTATCCTCACTGGTGGATGAACTCAGCCAGACAGGCAAAGGGCTGGTCATGACGATGGGTAAAGGCGGAGTGGGCAAAACGACCGTTGCAGCATCAGTCGCGGTATCGCTGGCGAAACGTGGCCACAAAGTCCATCTGACCACATCCGATCCGGCAGCACATCTGTCTTACACGCTGGATGGAATGCTGCCCAATCTTCAGGTCAGCCGTATCGACCCTAAGGTAGAGACAGAACGTTATCGCCGCTTTGTCCTGGAAAATCAGGGCAAAGGATTAGATGCAGAAGGGCTGGCGGTGCTGGAGGAAGACCTCCGCTCACCATGCACTGAAGAGATTGCCGTCTTCCAGGCATTCTCGCGGGTAATCAAAGAGGCAGACGACCATTTTGTCATTATGGACACCGCGCCAACAGGTCACACACTTCTGCTACTGGATGCGACGGGAGCCTATCACCGGGAAATGGTGCGCCAGATGGGGCAAACACATGACCATGTGATGACGCCAATGATGCAATTGCAGGACCCGGAGAAGACGAAGGTGATTATCGTGACGCTTGCCGAAACGACACCTGTACTGGAAGCAGCAAACCTGCAGCAGGATTTGCGTCGCGCTGGCATTGAGCCGTGGGCATGGGTTGTGAATAACAGCCTGGCAGCAGCTGAACCGTCTTCACCTTTCCTGAAGACCAGAGCTAACCGCGAGTTGCCTCTCATCTCTGATGTGGCAGAGCAGTATGCAAAGCGTATTGCATTAACAGCACTACAGAGCGAAGAGCCGGTTGGTATTGACCTGCTGGAAGAAATGGCGAAGTAATAATGAAGGGGGCAATTGCCCCCTTCATCTTTATTTCAGTCTTTTACCTGCATCATCAACGACTTTTTCACCGTCTTCCTTGGTGAAAGCCGCTTTCTGCGCATCTGGAAGGATATCCAGAACCACCTCCGAAGGACGGCAGAGTTTAGTTCCAAGCGGCGTCACTACGATCGGACGGTTGATCAGAATCGGATGCTGCAGCATAAAATCGATGAGCTGGTCGTCAGTAAATTTATCTTCTGCAAGACCCAGTTCCTCATACGGCTCGACGTTCTTACGCAGCAACGCCCGGACGGAAATGCCCATATCCGCAATGAGTTTGACCAGCTCATCGCGTGAAGGTGGAGTCTCAAGGTAAAGAATAACGGTCGGCTCATTACCGCTGTTCCGGATCATCTCCAGCGTGTTACGCGACGTGCCGCAGGCCGGGTTGTGATAAATAGTAATGTTGCTCATTTCAGTATCTCATTACAAAGTGAAAGAGAGACGTAGCGCCAGCGCGGCCAGCGTTACAAACAGCACAGGCAGAGTCATGACGATCCCGGTGCGGAAATAGTATCCCCAGGTGATGGTCATGTTCTTCTGTGAAAGGACATGCAGCCAGAGCAGCGTTGCCAGGCTACCAATAGGTGTAATTTTCGGTCCCAGATCGCAGCCAATCACGTTGGCATAAATCATCGCCTCTTTGATAACGCCTGTTGCGGTGCTGCCATCAATAGAGAGAGCGCCAACCAGCACGGTAGGCATATTGTTCATGATGGAAGACAGGAAGGCCGTCAGGAAGCCGGTACCAAACGTCGCGGCCCAAAGTCCTTTATCTGCCAGCACGTTCAGTACGCCAGAGAGATATTCGGTTAGACCGGCGTTGCGCAGGCCATAGACCACCAGATACATCCCCAGCGAGAAGATGACGATCTGCCATGGCGCACCGCGAAGCACTTTACCCGTGTTAATGGCATGGCCTCGTTTTGCCACCGCAAACAGGATTACAGCGCCAACAGCCGCAATTGCGCTAACGGGAATACCGAGCGGCTCGAGGACAAAGAACCCAATCAGCAGAAGAACTAAAACAATCCAGCCGGTTCTGAAGGTCGCCAGATCTTTAATCGCTTTTGCCGGTGCTTTCAGGAGAGCCAGGTCGTAAGTCGGCGGAATATCTTTGCGGAAGAACAGATGCAACATCACCAGCGTGGCGATAATGGCGGCGATATCCACCGGCACCATTACCAACGCATACTCAGTGAAACCCAGCCCAAAGAAGTCTGCAGAAACGATGTTAACCAGGTTGGACACGATAAGCGGCAGACTGGCCGTATCGGCAATAAACCCGGCGGCCATGACAAATGCCAGTGTCGTGCCTTTGCTAAACCCTAATGCTAATAGCATTGCGATGACTATCGGCGTCAGAATAAGTGCCGCACCATCGTTGGCAAACAGTGCCGCCACCGCTGCACCGAGCAGAACAATATAGGTAAACAACAAACGCCCACGACCGTTACCCCAACGTGAAACGTGCAGCGCCGCCCATTCGAAAAAGCCCGATTCATCGAGCAGAAGGCTGATAATAATCACGGCAATAAAGGTCGCCGTCGCATTCCAGATGATATTCCACACTACAGGGATATCACCAAAATGGACTACATCAGATATCAGCGCCAGTACCGCGCCCAGCGTCGCACTCCAGCCGATCCCTAATCCCTTCGGTTGCCAGATAACCAAAACGATGGTCAGGACAAAAATAGCGCCTGCCAGTAACATAAATCCTCCAGACAGGACGGCTTTGCCGCCCTGTATATACAAAAAAATTAAACGGCCAGCTCTCTGAGTTTCTCGATGCCAGTGGGCTCTGCAGCCATTACCGGTACTAACGCTATGCAGCTTGCATGCTGGTTTTTCACAACCTCGATTTGAGGAAGCTCTTGTCGGGCGCGCTGGCAAAGCAGCGGCGATTGCGTCTGTGCAATCGAAAGGCTGTTATTGATAATCCAGCCCCAGGGATGAATCCCCGCACGTTCAAGATCGGACTGCAGGTTTGCCGCTTCCAGTACAGGTGTGGTTTCAGGCAGAGTGACCAGCAAGACTTTGGTACGTTCCGGGTCCTGAAGCTGCATCATCGGAGTGGTAAAATGACCTTTATCCCCCATCTTCCTGGCAATCTCACGGTGATAAGCCCCGGTCGCATCAAGCAGTAATAGCGTATGCCCGGTCGGTGCCGTATCCATGACCACAAACCGTTTGCCTGCTTCACGGATGACGCGTGAGAACGCCTGGAACACCGCAATCTCTTCTGTGCAAGGAGAACGTAAATCCTCTTCGAGCAGCCGCTTCCCGGCCTCATCCAGATCCCTGCCTTTCATCTCAAGAACATGCTGACGATAGCGTTCAGTTTCATCGTGAGGGTTGATTCGGCCGACCTGCAGATTTTTAAGGCTGCCATTGAGCGTTGTACTGAGATGTGCAGCAGGATCTGAGGTGGTGAGATGCACATCAAAACCCTTATCCGCCAGACTGACGGCGATAGCCGCAGCCATTGTGGTTTTACCCACACCACCTTTGCCCATCAGCATAATCAAACCGTGTTCACTGCGGGCGATATCATCAACCAGGACAGACAACGACATATTCTCTGGCTTGTTCTGTGTGCTTTGTTCAGGAAGCGATGTTATCTCAGCGTGTTCGTTGAGCAGGCCTTTCAATGCGGACACACCAACCATGTTCAGCGGCTGAAGGTATAAGTTGTCTGTCGGCAAATCAGATAATCTGGCAGGAAGATTTGCCAGCGCCTCTTGCTCCCGTTGCCATATTGCAGCGGCCAGTGCATCACGTTTTGTTTCGCTCGCAGGCAGGACACCGTTAATGACTAAATACTGATTTTTAAGGCCAATAGCTGATAATTCGCCATGAGTACGAGCGACTTCCTGCAGTGTTGATTTTTGCAATCGCGCGACCAGCACAAGGCGAGTTCGTTCAGGATCGGATAATGCCTCAACCGCATGAGCATATTGCTCACGCTGCTTTTCCAGCCCCGCCATCGGCCCAAGACAGGAAGCACCATCTGGGTTACTTTCGATGAAGCTGCTCCAGGCTCCGGGAAGCTGAAGAAGGCGAATAGTGTGGCCCGTTGGGGCAGTATCAAAAATGATGTGATCGAAGCGGGTCAGCAGAGAAGCGTCGGTCAGTAAGCCAGTAAACTCGTCGAACGCAGCAATCTCTGTCGTACAAGCTCCTGAAAGCTGTTCACTGATGCTGTTAACAACGTCATCAGGCAAAAGACCTTTAATAGGGTCAACGATTCTGGCGCGGTATTGCTGGGCGGCATCCTGCGGGTCAATCTCCAGAGTCGAAAGACCAGACACAGCAGTCACGGGCTGGATAGTTTTCCCGATAGTCTGATCGAATACCTGACCAACGTTAGAAGCCGGATCGGTACTGACAAGCAGGACGCGCTTGCCCTGTTCTGCCAGGCGTATAGCTGTAGCGCAGGAAATTGAGGTTTTACCTACTCCTCCTTTGCCAGTGAAAAACAGGTAAGGCGGGATATTCTGTAAAAAATGCATATGTTCTCCTGACATACTCAACAACAGGAAGTGTTACCACCACAGCAGCTTGTCGGAGCCACGCCCACTTTCTCCAGCGGAATACCTAACCAGCGAGCCAGTTCAGCACGTTTGGGATAACGCCCTGCCATCACCGTTTCGCCATCCAGCAACAGCAGCGGAAGCCCTTCGGCTCCAGAAGCTTCAAGGAATGCTTTCGCTTTAGCGTTCTCAACGAAGCTCATCGGCTGTTGCGCCAGGTTGTAACGTTCGATCTGAACCCCACGCCCTTTCAGCCATTGCACATCAGCAGAAAAATCGACCAGAACCTGATCAACATCTGAACCACAAACGCCGGTACTGCAGCACATCGCCGGATCAAACACGGTTAACGTTTTCATCTTTGATACCTCACATTCGTAAAATCATATATGTTCAGGCAAATTTTTTAGATACAAACAGCCTTACCGCTTCCAGAGCAGTTGGCTGATGCCAGCTTACGGGCGATGGTCTGCACGTCGTCCTGTTGGCTTAACCAGGCCTGCTCAATCACCTGAGCGGCCCAGGAAGGAATATGTGGGGATAAGCGGTAGTGAACCCACTTGCCCTGTTTGCGATCCAGCAACAGTCCACATTCCCGAAGCATCGCCAGATGGCGGGAGATCTTGGGTTGTGACTGTTCCAGTGCCGTGCAGAGATCGCACACGCATAGCTCTCCCATCTCTCTGAGCAGCAGTACGATACCCAGACGGGTCTCATCAGATAGGATTTTGAAAAGTTGTAGGGATGAAATTTGTGTCATTATACTCTCCTGCTTTGAATGGCGAGTTTCGCGCTTCTGAGGCTAAAAGTCAAAAAACACATATGTTTTTTCGTATCTATATGGGAGGGCTATTTCATGTAAGGATAGAAAACATGCTCTGTGGAGTGGGGGACAAATAGTCGTTGTTGGCTTCACGGCTACATTGTAGTGAAGCATAAAAAAAACGCTCCCGGGCAGGAGCGTAAGCCAGTGAATTTGGCGTCAAATGAGGGTCTTACAAGTGGAGCTGCGGGTTAATTCTGGGTGATCTGACTGCGATGCTTTTCAGCCTGCTGCTGGTGAACAACGGAAGACTGACCATTATTCGCCTTCTCATGCACTACTGCGGCCTTCTCATGCTCGCTCATTTCAGAAAATGACTTTGCTGTTTCGTTGGTAGCCCCTGGTTTAGCATTCATCATTTTTTTATGCATTTCAGCCATGTCCTGGTGAGCGGCAGAATTACTGTTTTGCATCATTTCATGGGACATTGCTGCCTTATCGTGGTCATTCATATCCATCATTTTCATGCTCTCTCCCTCAACTGTGCTTTTAACAGTTGAAGACTGCATCTGATGGGCCGGTGCCTGGGCATTATTTACCTGGTCATGCATGTTCATTGTCTCTGAAGCCATGGCAGATGAAGCGACAGCCATCATGGCAATAAAGGATACAAGAATCTTTTTCATGGTTGGGTCTCCGGTGTTTTCATACCCGAACAATCAATGCTAAAGCATTTGATTACAGGGCTGGTTAATCATCACTCCAGGAACCGGGCGATTGGGTTATCACGCTAGTCCTGATTTATGACTGATTATAAAAAACCGCCTCTGTTTATCGCGTGACTGAATGATGACAATTTTGTCACCTTTCAGGTTTCTCCTGAATAACGGGATTAATCCATTAACAGGCGCACTTTGAACACAATTTCCCGCCCCTGCTGTTCTGCTGACAGCTCGCCGCCGTGAGCATGAATGATCGACCTTGTAATTGATAATCCCAGCCCCGCGCCTTCCGTGTTGTGGACCCTTGATGAGTCTGCGCGATAGAACCGGTCAAACAAACGTTCAAGATTAGCGGGAACCGGGCCAGACATCGTATTGGTAATCATCACGTTCACACAGTCACTGTCACGCTCAAGGCGTATCGCTGTACAGGTGTTATCGGGAGAATACTTGATAGCATTGGAGAGCAGGTTACTGAAAGCACGTCGCAGCATATCGCTGTCTCCGGCAACAACGCCCTCTCCTTCAACCGTGATTGTCTTTCCTGTTTCGTCTGCCAGGGGCTCGAATAACTCACGTAATTCATTCAGTTCGGCGGCCAGATCCACATCATGTTTCTCCAGCTGCAGCAGACCATGCTCTGAACGTGCCAGAAAAAGCATGTCACTGGTCATTCGTGACAACCTTTTCAGTTCTTCCAGGTTAGCGAATAAAATTTCGCGGTAATGCGAAACCTCCCTTTCCTTAGCCAGTGCAAACTGCGTCTGCATCATCAGATTACTGACCGGTGTGCGCAATTCATGCGCGATGTCAGACGAGAAATCTGACAGTTTCCGGAATGACCCCTCCAGGCGATCGAACATGTTATTGAACTCCTGCATGGTCTCAGAGATTTCCGGCGGAGCCAGATCGGGATTAAGACGCTGATCCAGGCTATGCACCGTCATGGAGGAAGCCAGGCTGGTCATTTCCCGTAACGGTTTCAGACCAATACGTGTGGTCAGCCAGCCCAGAAAAATTGAAATAAAGACCAGACCTATATTGAACCAGAACAGCCAGGTGCTGAGTTTGTCCATAAACAGGGTGTGATACCCTGTATCCGTGGCAACCGTAATGATGAAATGTTTGCTTTTACCCTGTTCCGGAGTCACTGCAACCCGACGTGAGATGCTGCGGTAAACAGTATTATTTTCTTCAGTCTGGATCATATAGTCGAGAATATCACCTGACTTATTTAACAGGATCTCAGGGACCGCAGAATTTTTAGCATACAGCTCCACGATTTTTTCATTTTCCATGTTTTTTATAGATATGAATAATCCACTGTGCCCTATCATCGCATCATTTATTTTTTCTGATAATGATTTAATATCAGTTTTATTTTGGAACGTTTCTGCTTTCAGAAACTCTTCAGTAAGCTGAAGTTTACCTGTCAGAAAATCCCGATCCTGATTATCGAAATAGCCATTAAGGGTGCTAATCAGTAAAAAACTTGATAACCACCATACAGTCAGCATAACTGCAGAAAAAATCAGACTCAGGCGCGTGGTCAGGGAAATTTTGAATCTCACTCTTCTCTGATCTCCAGAATATATCCGGCACCGCGCACGGTATGGATCAGTTTTGGCTCATAGTCATCGTCAATTTTGCTTCTGAGCCGTCTCACGGCAACATCTATCACATTCGTATCACTGTCAAAATTTATATTCCAGACCAGTGACGAGATAAGACTTCTGGGTAACACTTCTCCGGTGCGTTGCAGCAGCAGTTCAAGCAGAACGTATTCTTTGCCGGTGAGATGGATCTTTTTACCTGAGCGTGTCACTGTCCGCCGCACCATATCGACGGTCATGTCAGCTATGGTGCAAACCGTGGCAGTCTGTGAACGGGCCCGGCGCAATAAGGTTCTTACCCGTGCAACCAGTTCTGTAAAATCGAAGGGCTTGATAAGATAGTCATCTGCGCCAAGCTCCAGCCCTTTCACTTTGTCCCGTACGTTGTCCTTTGCGGTTAAAAACAGGACCGGTTCTTCGTGCCCGGACTCCCTCAGTGCGCTGATGATTTGCCACCCGTCGAGGAAAGGCAGCATCACGTCCAGTATTATCAAATCATACTGTCCTTTCGACGCGGCCCCGAGACCATCGCGGCCATTATCAAAGAGATCGGCCTGATAGCCCTCCTCAACCAGTCCCTGCTGCAGGTAACTACCTGTTTTATGTTCGTCTTCAACGATTAAAATACGCTGCATGGTTAACTCGATGATATGATGGTAAAAATATTACGGATCACTAGCTTGCCTGAGACGGAGCAAGCGTTCCTAGCCAAGATACAGCCCCCAGAATGGCGACCGCAACGAAGAATTCTGTCAGGATGCTGTTTCGCATCATGGCAACGCTGCGAACATAATTCCCTTCCCTGACCATAACTTCAAGGCGGGGGCCAAGGTGAAACCGGTTTGCTGCAGCCAGCAGAAGCATCAGAACAAACAGAGCCGTTTTAGCAAGCAATATGCCCCCCCAGGCACTGTTGAACAAGGGGGTTAAGTTACCTTCAGCAATATACAGATAGTTGACCAGCGCACTCAGGATCAGAGCCACAACAATCACCGTTCCTGCGGTTGCAAATTTTGCCAGAGAGTCAGATATCACACTGACGCTCTGTGCATTATGCGCGTTTCTGCGCATCAGCAGGATAGCAAATGCAACCAGAGCACCTGTCCAGGCACCTGCAGCGCCGAGATGAGTCAGATCGCCCAGTAAATGGAGGTAGTAATGCAGACCGTCATGCATGACGGCGTGTCCTCCCCAGGCAAGTGTAGCCAGCGCCACGCCCCCACTCATCGTCATTAGCAGGCAGGACAATACTCTCTTATTAGTGTAAAGGAACAAAGCACCGAGTGTGGTAAACAGGGCACAGAGCCTGACAATCCAGCTAATACCTACATCAGTTTCTTCTATAACCATCTCGATAATATGGATGGATAATTCTCTGAGATCAGTTACTCCGCTCATGGCATTAGATACCAGGAGCATATTAATGCCAGTAAGAATGATGCCTGCAACAACAGCAAAGGTTATAAACGACCTGAAATTAGTCAGGTTATACGCTTCATGTCTTACACCGCTTATTCCATATATCTGAAAAAATGGCAATCCAAATATTACCATCAAATCAAGATAAAGAAGAAAACGAATAACAATCATAATCAGGTCGTTCATGATATTACTTCACTGTGAAAGTGTAATTACCGGTAATCGGGTGCGTATCTGAAGAAACCGCGCGCCAGTCAACACGATAAGTGCCAGCGGGTAAAGGTTCTCGCGGAATAATGACCATCGATTTAGGGTCAGCGCCTGGTGCCACTTTTGCCGCGACTGGCATCGGAGAATGTGATGACATGCCTTTCATACCCGTCATCGTTAATTTTGCACCTGAGAATTTCACGGTCAGATTTTCCGTGAAATTTAGCTGAATCTTTTCCGGGGCCGCTACAGCTGAATCAGCCTGTGGCACCGAGCTTTTTAATTCCGGATGGGCCATAGCAGAAAAAGCGACGCCCAGAACCAGGCCACCTGTAAGAGTGGCTTTATGTAAAATCGACATATTATTTACCTGTTTAGTTGAGTGTTTTAAGTCAATGCATTAAAACCAGATTCTGGCTCCCGCCAGGAATACTACCTGATGGTCTTTCTCACCCTCTCTTTTCGCCATATCGGATGTTTTCCCGTAAAGCTGATTCCAGGAGACGCCTACATAGGGTGCAAACTCGCGGCGTATTTCATAGCGCAACCGGAGCCCCAGCTCTGTGTCAGCTAATCCCCTGCCGCGCCCCCGCGATTCATCATCCTGACTGTAGAAATTCACCTCATAGGATGGCTGGAGTATGAGCCGGTTAGTAAGTAAAACGTCGTATTCTCCTCCCAGACGCAGAGCGGCTTTTCCACCATTACTGACAAAACCCGTAATTTCAGACTCAAAATTATAGAGCGCAAGTCCCTGAAAACCGACAGCAGCCCAGGTCTGGGCTGACTCAGGTCTGAATTCCTGCCTGACACCCGCAACCAAATCCCACCATGGGCCAACCGCATGTCCCCAGAGTAACTGGGCTTCTGCCGTCTCTGTTTTTCCCCCGCTTCGTTCACCTTCGCTCTTTAGCCAAAGCCGGTCTGTGTCGCCTCCGATCCAGCTGTTAACGCTCCAGCTGAAATTGTTGCTGTTATCCGACCGTTGCCATTCAAGCTGATCCAGCAGAACCAGATAATTAATTGCACTGTCGTGAATTGCATGCCCCTGTAAATTGCCGAATGCAGCCTTTCGGTCGGCATCGGTAACTGGCGGAATTGGCGTTCTGCTCTCTGTCACAACGGGCTCCATGGACGTCATCTCAGTGAAGTTCTCATCCGCTGACATCTGCATAGCTGACATGTCGTGCCCGGCGTGGGGGTCTGCAGACACTGAGCCCGCTGCGATCGAAACCTGTGAGGTAAACAAACCGGCGAACAAAACCGGTATGGCCTTAAAATTTCTCTTCATTCGCATCATTCCTCCACCCGAACTTCACGAAACATTCCCATTTCCATGTGATAGAGCAAATGGCAGTGATATGCCCAGCGGCCAAGCGCATCTGCTGTCACTCTGTAACTGCGTTTGGTACCAGGAGGAACATCTATTGTATGTTTACGCACCATGAAATTACCGTTTTCATCTTCCAGATCGCTCCACATACCATGCAGGTGAATGGGGTGAGTCATCATGGTATCGTTGACCAGCGTGATTCTGAGTCGCTCACCGTATTTCAGCAGCACAGGTGCGGCATCGGAAAACTTAATGCCATTAAATGACCAGGCAAACTTTTCCATGTGCCCGGTTAAATGCAGTTCTATCGTTCGTCCGGGTTCACGTCCGTCAGGATCCTCAAAGCGGCTTTTCAAATCCGCGTACGTGAGAACCTTTCTTCCGTTATTTCGAAGACCAATACCCGGATCGTTTAATTTCGGAGAGACGCTCATCGCCTGCATATCAACCAGCGGGTTATCCGTTTCTGACGCAGGATGACTTTGCATTCCCGGCATTCCGGCCATCTGGGAATGATCCATACCGGCCATGTTGCTGTGGTCCACTGGCGCGGAGGATGTCCCGCTTTCCGGCAGGTCAGCGCCATCCATAGACATCATCTGTCCGCTGTTATCCATGCCTCCCATCTGGCTGTGATCCATTCCTGCCATATCATGTCCCATTCCTCCCATACCCATATCTTCCATGGTCAGAAGAGGACGAGGATCGAGAGCGGGAACGGCAGCACTTAACCCCTCTCTTGTGGCCAGAGTCCCGCGAGCGTAACCGGTTCTGTCCATGGATTGTGCGAAGATGGTATAGGCCTCACCCTGCGGCTCCACGATGACATCATAGGTTTCGGCAACTGCAATCCTGAATTCGTCAACGGTGACCGGATTGACATACTGACCATCTGCAGCCACAACCGACATTTTGAGCCCGGGAATGCGGATATCGAAATAGGTCATTGCCGAGCCGTTGATAAACCGTAAGCGTATTTTTTCACCCGGACGGAACAGTCCGGTCCAGTTTTTCAGCGGGGCCTGTCCGTTCATGAGATAGGTGTAGGTGTAACCGCTGACATCCGCGAGGTCAGTTGGATTCATTTTCATTTCAGCCCACATTTTCCGATCGGCAATGGTGGCTGACAGCCCCCTGGTATTCACATCACGGAAAAAAGAGCCAACGGTTGGTTTATTGAAATTGTAGTAATCCGACTGTTTTTTTAATTTTTTCAGCAGATGCTGAGGATTTTCATCGGTCCAGTCAGACAACATGATCACATGCTCACGATCGTAAGCAAAAGGTTCAGGCTCCTGGGCATCGATAATAATGGCACCGTATACCCCTTCCTGTTCCTGAAGACCGGAATGGCTGTGGTACCAGTAAGTCCCGTTCTGCTTAACCTTGAAGGTGTAGACGTAGGTGTCATCAGGCTCGATGCCCATAAAACTCAGTCCCGGTACACCATCCATATTGGCCGGAAGAATAATGCCGTGCCAGTGAATGGATGTCTGCTCATTGAGCCGGTTTTTGACCTTCAGGGTAATAGTTTCACCTTCTTTCCAGCGAAGGACGGGCCCCGGCAGGCCGCCATTGATGGTTTTGGCCTGGCGCTGACTGCCGGTGATATTGACGGTCGTTTCACCAATGGTCAGGTCAAACTGAGTACCCTCCAGGGATGCTGCAGGTGGCAGGCTCAGACTGGAACGTGCATTGAAGCTCCATACGCCAAGACTTCCGGCTACACCAGAGAGGGTCAACCCCTTCAGGAAAGTTCGTCGAGACGTTTTGAGTTGCATGGCGATCCCTTAATTAAAATATGGTTAATGGCAGAGATAGAGAACCGATTTGAATTAGATTCATTCTCCTGCAATGAAATGAAGCTAGCACACCTTACAAAACAAATTCATTACAATTGTGTAATGTAACTGGCTATATTACATTTATGTCATCTTTCCCACGTGTCTGTTATTTTTATATATGATTATGTGAGCCTCTTTTTATTTGTCAGGAAAGGTATTTTATTATGAAAACATTAATTGCTGTCACTGCGTTAACCTCTTTATTATCCGGGGCGGTTTTTGCCCAGTCCAGTAACATTGCGCACGACGCACATCGTTTCGTCAATAATGCCTCTGCAATTTCCCATGTGAACGCGGCTACGCATGAACAGAATACTGATGAAAAAAATAAAGATATAGCGACTCCGTTTTCTGAAATGAATGAACATGAAAGAGCTATTATTGCTCATTCATTTATGAATAATAGCGCTTCTTATCCACATCAAAAAATGATTGAGGAACATAAAAAAATGCTGAACGAAAGTGAAGCAAACACAAAAAACTTATCCTTTAGCGAACTGAATGCCGGTGAGAAAGCTGCACTTATACATGAGAGTGTCAATAATGCAGGTGCCGAAGCTCATCAAATACAGGCAAAAAAACTTCGAGAATTGTATGAAAGCGGCAAGCAGTAAGCGACTTCTGCTCCCCCCTGGGATGAGGTGACGATTTTACTGGCAGGTCACTATGCGGGGTTACGGCATAGTGACCTGCATAATTAACGCTACTCATCACTATCGGGCCTGTCATACAGTTCCCAGAGCTTCAGGAGCAAACGGGAAACAAGATATGTTACAAAAATGATGACCATCAACGGTGCTCCCGATTAACTGACAGATGACACGCCTCCAGAAAACCCCTAGCATACGCCGCAGTGTTCATGCTAACGGCGAATTCCAGTAAATGTATTCTACCGATGTCGTAAAAGAAAATGCCTACCTTTCAGCCACCCGCTCGGGCCTGGAATCGAACGAGATCGCTACCCTTCAGCGCTCTTTGCCTTCCCGGTTTAATCTTCGGCATTTGAAAAAAAATGAATCATTAAAACTCGTACTGCAAAAGAAAGCGGGAAAATCACGTGTCGTAGCCTATAAATTTACGTCCGGTTCATTTAATTACACGGCGTATCGTATATCAGACAAAAAGTTCTATAACCTTTCCGATACTTCCGGGAAAGGCAGTCTCGATTATCCGTTACCGACCACAGCAAGACTCAGTTCACCTTTCAATCCTGCAAGACTTAACCCGGTATCGGGAAAAGTGAGTCCCCATAATGGCATTGATTATTCCATGCCCATGAACACGAAAATAGTTAGCGTCATCGACGGAAAAATCACCCGGGCCGAATACAACAGTACTATGGGATATTTTGTTGAAGTAACGGGAAAAGCCGGTGTTAAAACTCGCTATCTCCACCTCAATAAAATACTCGTTACTAAAGGGGCCAGGGTTACCCGGGGAGGCGCTATTGCGTTATCCGGTAACAGCGGACGTTCATCCGGTCCTCATCTACATTACGAGCTGGTCATCAATAACAATCCTGTTAACTCGCTGGCGTTCCGGGCAGCGGTACCCGCTGATAACAAACTCGAACAGCATGCCTTTGCGCATGCCAGAGACTACGAACGATACCTGGACTGATAACGGGACCGCGACGCGGCCCCGTCTGCCGGATTAATTTTTTTTATCGTTTTCACTTCCGTGATGTTGATGATCTCCATGCCCTCCGTGTCCGTGGAAAAGATGCATTAGCGGGCAGACCAGCAATAACAGATATGGCCAGTAACCTGCCACATGTGACCAGTGTTCGCGCAGGAGGGCAAATGCCGCGATCGCGGCGACTGCAATAAGAGCATAAGTTGTACTTTTCATTCCGGACTCCTTCTGTTCGTAACTGGCTCTTCATTCAGGGTTATTTCCCGAGCCTGACCCTTTTCAGACGCAACGCATTTACAATGACGCTGACGGAGGAAAGAGCCATGGCCGCCGCCGCAATAACTGGCGACAGCAGTATTCCATATACCGGGTAAAGCAGACCAGCAGCCACGGGCACGCCAAGTGCGTTGTAGATAAATGCAAAAAACAGATTCTGCCGGATATTTGTCATGGTGATTTCTGACAGATGACGTGCTCTGTTCAGTATCATCAAATCGCCTTTGAGAAGGGTAACGCCGGCACTTTCTATTGCCACATCTGTACCCGTTCCCATGGCTATACCCACGTCAGCCGCCGCCAACGCCGGGGCATCATTCACACCGTCTCCGGCCATCGCAACCACATGACCAGACTCTTTCAGTCGGGTTATCACTGCTTTTTTGCCATCAGGCAGAATCCCGGCTTCAACCTCATCTATTCCCAGTTTCCGTGCGACTGCTTCAGCAGTAAGCTGGTTATCCCCGGTGAGCATAACAATGCGGATCCCCGCCTGACGTAACGCTTTTAGCGCATCCGGCGTAGTTGCTTTCACGGGATCCGAGATAGCTATCAGGCCTGCAAGGTGCCCGTCTGTAGCCACATAGATAACGGTAGCGCCTTCCATCCGCAACGTATCTGCAACGGCCTTTTGATTATCAATAACGATCCTGTTTTCCTGCATAACCAGCTCATTACCGATAACAACCCGTTGACCTTCAACATCGCCTGAGACACCTTTACCCGACGGGGCATTGAAATTAGTGACTGCGGGTATCGCGATCCCCTTTTCCTGTGCTGCTTTAACTACTGCCATACCCAGCGGATGCTGCGAGCCTTTTTCCACTGCGGCCGTTACACGTAAAAGAGATGTTTCACCACCCGGACTGAGACTGATAATCCCTGTCACCGTCGGCGCACCTTCCGTGAGCGTGCCTGTTTTATCGACAACCAGCGTGTCCACTTTTTCAAGGCGCTCCAGCGCTTCGGCATTCTTGATTAACACCCCGGCCTGGGCTCCTTTGCCTACCCCCACCATTATCGACATCGGCGTGGCCAGCCCAAGCGCACAGGGACAGGCAATAATCAGGACCGATACAGCAGCAATCAGACCGTGCGCTACCTTGGGCTCGGGCCCCCAGACAGACCAGATCACGAAAGCAACAACCGCGATAAGTATCACCAGAGGAACAAACCAGCCTGAGACGCTGTCAGCCATTCTCTGGATGGGGGCACGCGAACGCTGTGCATCAGCGACCATCTGAACAATTCGTGAGAGCATCGTTTCATCACCGACTTTCTCTGCACGGATGATAAGACTACCTGTCTGATTAATGGTCCCGCCGATGACAGGGTCACCCTCCGTTTTGGTAACCGGCATTGACTCCCCGGTTACCATCGATTCATCAATGGCCGTTTTGCCTTTGATCACGATACCGTCGACCGGAACACTCTCTCCAGGCCTGATGCGGAGCTTATCGCCAGGCAGGACATCTTCAGCATTAATGTCCGTTTCATGACCATCATCATCCAGTCGTCTGGCGGTTTTGGGAGCAAGGTTCAGAAGTGCGGTAATGGCGCCCGACGTTTGTTCCCTTGCGCGTAATTCAAGGACCTGTCCCAGCAGAACAAGCACCGTGATAACAGCGGCGGCTTCAAAATAAACGGCCACCAGGCCATCCATGTTTCTGAACGATGCAGGAAACCAGGAAGGGAAGACGGTTGCAATGACGCTGTACACCCAGGCTACACCGGTCCCCATTGCAACGAGAGTAAACATATTCAGGGAGCGGTTACGCAACGACATTCCGGCCCGGGCGAAGAATGGCCAGCCACACCACAACACGACAGGAGAGGCCAGAAGTAACTGCAGCCACGTGTTGTACTGTGGCGGTACTGTATTCCTCAAAGCGGGAAACAGATGAGATCCCATTTCGAGTATCAGAACCGGAAACGCCAGCAACAACCCCAGCCAGAAGCGTCTTGTCATGTCGCGAAGTTCATCACTCGGCCCCGTGGATGCCGTGGCTACGAGCGGTTCCAGTGCCATTCCACAGACAGGACAGCTTCCGGGACCACTACGGCGTATCTCCGGGTGCATCGGACATGTCCACACACCTCCAGAAGTATCTTTCTCCGCCTGGTGGTGAGGCTGTTTTATCTGATCAGGGTTGACTTCGTGGTGATGGTGATGGTGATGGGAACGTTCACTGGCATCTTCGGTAAGATAACGATCGGGATGGGCTTTAAATTTGCTCTCACAGCTGGCGGAGCAGAAATAAAGCTGATAGTCCTGGTATCGAATGCTGCTGTGCGCCTTATCGGGCAGGATTTCCATCCCGCACACGGGATCTCTCACCTTATGCAATACGTGACTCTCGTCCGGGGATAATGTCTGTTCAGAAGCACTCTGGTTGTTGTGTTGCACTGCATTGTCATTTTTCACAGTAACTCTCCTTATGCATACCTGAAGTATCTTCTGTCTTCAGGGTATGTCATGGATGCGATTACCACGAATGTCGCCGGCACAGGAGTGCCTGCTGCCGGCGTCCCGTTATCAGCCGTTCCGCTGACTATTCGATTCGCTGGAAGACTCTTTTACTTCCATCCGGTGAGAACGCGATAACATCGTAAGCCTCTTTCCGGGCTCCCATCTCCATTCCCGGACTTCCTGCAGGCATACCGGGGGTGGCGAGACCGTGTATACCCGAACCAGACTGCATTGCTTTATGTATCGTTGTCGCAGGCACATGGCCTTCAATGATCAAATTACCGGCAACCGCGGTATGACAACTTCGTAGTCCTGCAGGAACAGCATGCTTTTCTTTCAGGGCTGACAGCGCCTGATCATTCATGACGTGAGTTCGCACTTCAAACCCGTCTTTTTCCATCGCCTTGCCCCACAGGGAACAACAGCCACAGTTTTCAGATTTGTACATATCAATCACTTTTTCACTCGCCATCGCAGGCAGTGAAAGGCCGAGAGCCAGGACCATTAGAACCACTTTTTTCATACTCACCTCTGTATATTATCGATATAAACCCTGACGTCAGGGTGAATCTGTACAGAAGGGCACCCATATGGGGCGCCCTTTCAGGGTTATGACACGCTTTTTTTATGTCTGCGCAGCCAGATTAGTTTGTAGGCGGCAGGAATAATGAACAGGGACAGCAGCGGAGCCGTGATCATCCCACCAATCATGGGGGCCGCAATACGGCTCATGACTTCCGAACCTGCGCCGGTTCCCCAGAGTATGGGCAGCAGACCCGCAATGATCACCGCCACGGTCATGGCTTTCGGCCGGACACGCAGTACGGCACCATGATAGAGGGCTTCATCAAGACCTTCCGGTGTGAACGTCTCTTTACGGGACAATTCCGGGTGAGCTTCAATGGCATGACGCAGATACATCAGCATGACCACGCCAAACTCTGCTGCCACCCCTGCCAGGGCGATAAACCCGGTTCCTGTCGCCACAGACATATGGAAGCCCTGCCAGTACAGGAACCATATCCCACCAACCAGTGCAAACGGCAGACTCATCAGGATAAGTAAGGCCTCATCTGCTCGACGGAATGCCAGATACAACAGGATGAAAATAATCATCACCGTCATTGGTACCATCAGCTTCAGTTTCTTGTTGGCGTGTTCAAGCAGTTCAAACTGGCCGGAGAATGACACGCTGGTGCCCGGTCTAAGTTTCACCTTCTGACTGATAGCCGTTTTAATGTCATTAACCACCGACACCATATCCCTGCCACGCGCGTCAATGTAAATCCAGCTGGCTGGACGGGCATTTTCCGTTTTCAGCATAGTCGGCCCTGAAACGACCTTAATATCCGCGACATCGGCCAGCGTGATCTGCTGCTTCATCGGGGTCAGGATCGGCATCTGTTTCAACGCATTTGGACTGTTCCGGTAATCCTGCGGATAGCGGATATTAATCGGGTATCGGGCCACGCCTTCCACCGTTTCTCCTACCATCGCGCCGCCGATGGCTGATGAGACGAAGAGCTGGACATCACCTACCGTCATACCGTAGCGGGAGGCTTTTTCCCGGTTGATATCGATATCGATGTAGCGCCCGCCCTCTAGTCGCTCAGCCAGGGCAGACACCACGCCCGGCACGGTTTTGGCTACCGTCTCGATACTCTGTGCCGTTGCATCGATATCGGACAGAACAGTCCCGGATACTTTGATACCTATCGGGCTTTTGATCCCGGTTGAGAGCATATCAATACGGTTACGGATTGGCGGCACCCAGAGGTTTGCCAGACCCGGTAAACGGACGGTCTTGTCGAGTTCGTCAATAATCTTGTCAATCGTCATGCCTGGACGCCACTGATCCTCAGGTTTGAGCTGGATCGTGGTTTCCACCATTTCGAGCGGCGCGGAATCCGTTGCGGTCTCTGCTTTACCGGTCTTGCCAAATACAGAGGCCACTTCAGGAACGCTTTTGATTAACTTGTCCGTCGTCTGCAGGAGTGCTGCAGCTTCTGCCGGAGAGACTCCCGGCAACGTCGACGGCATGTACAACAGGTCGCCTTCGTTAATCTTCGGCAGAAACTCACCGCCCACCTTACTCAGTGGCCAGATAACGGTGAAAATGGACAAGGCCGCAACCAGCAGTGTTGTTTTTGGCCAGTGAAGAACCCGCAACAGCAACGGATGATATGCTTTAATCAGCAGCCGGTTCAGAGGGTTACTGGTCTCTGCAGGAATTTTCCCCCGGATCCAGAATCCCATCAAAATCGGAATGACGATGATGGCCAGCGCGGCCGCACCCGCCATGGAATAGGTTTTCGTGAACGCCAGTGGGCCAAACAGGCGCCCTTCCTGCCCTTCCAGGGTGAAGATAGGAATAAAGGACAGGGTGATAATCAGCAGGCTGATAAATAGCGCAGGGCCTACTTCCACAGAGGCGTTAGTAATGACTTTCCAGCGGGTTTCGTTGTCAATCTGGACTCCCGGATGCTGATGATCCCACTCCTCAAGCCGTTTATGCGCATTTTCAATCATCACAATGGCGGCATCCACCATCGCACCGACGGCAATCGCTATCCCTCCCAGCGACATGATATTGGCGTTCAGTCCCTGGAAGTGCATGACGATAAAGGCGATACACAGGCCAAGTGGCAGAGAAATAATCGCCACCAGGGCAGAACGTACGTGCCACAGGAACAGGGCGCAGACAATAGCCACTACGATAAACTCTTCCAGGAGTTTGTAGCTGAGGTTATCAATGGCCCGGTCGATTAACTGGCTGCGATCGTAGGTGGTCACGATCTCAACGCCTTCCGGCAGGCTGGCCTTCAGCGTATCCAGTTTATCTCTCACAGCGGTGATAACGTCGCGCGCATTTTTACCCGACCGCAGGATCACCACGCCGCCGGCGACTTCCCCTTGTCCGTTAAGCTCGGCAATACCGCGCCGCATTTCTGGCCCGGTCTGCACGCGGGCAACATCCCGCAGATAAACCGGCACGCCGTTCTCGCCGGTTTTCAGTACGATATTATTGAAATCATCAATGCTCTGAAGATATCCGCTGGCACGGACCATGTACTCGGCTTCCGCCATTTCAACGGATGAGCCACCGGCTTCCTGGTTAGACGATTCAAGGGCCTGCTTAACCTCTGGCAGGCTGATACCGTACTGGGACAGCTTTACCGGATTCACTTGGATCTGGTACTGTTTCACCACGCCGCCCACCGAGGCCACCTCTGCCACGTTCGGGATGGTTTTCAGCTCAAACTTCAGGAACCAGTCCTGCAGGGAACGCAATTCAGAAAGATCGTGTTTTCCGCTGCGATCGACCAGCGCATATTCAAAAATCCAGCCCACACCCGTGGCATCAGGGCCAATTTCAGAGCTCACACCGGCAGGCAGTTTTCCCTGAACCTGATTCAGGTATTCCAGCACGCGAGAACGGGCCCAGTAGAGATCGGTCCCGTCTTCAAAAATGACATATACATATGAATCACCAAACTGAGAAAACCCGCGCACGGTCTTTGCACCAGGGACGGACAGCATGGTGGTGGTAAGCGGATAAGTGACCTGGTTTTCTACAATCTGCGGAGCCTGACCGGGATAGCTGGTTTTGATAATGACCTGCACATCTGACAGGTCAGGCAAGGCATCAACCGGTGTGTTAATAATCGTCCATGTGCCCCAGATGCTGAGAAACAGGGCTCCCATCATGACCAGGAAACGGTTGGCGACAGAGCGCCGGATAATCCATTCAATCATCGTCGTCTCCTCAGTGCCCTGAATGCATATTGACAGGCTGATCAGGCATGGCTGGCATACTGTTTTCTGTTTTTTCAGGGTGACGCATACGTTCAAGTGCGCCCGTAATGTTGGCTTCGGAGTCAATGAGGAACAGGCCGCTGACTACTACGGTATCGCCTTCATTCAGACCGGAGCCAATGCCGGACTGTTGCTGTGATTCATGCAGAACGTGGATCCGCTTCGGCACAAACTGGCCTTCACCATCGACAGTAATCACGCGCTGTTCTTTACCGGTATCAATAACGGCCTGGCTTGGTATCAGCAGCATCTCCTGGCTCTGGGTATTCAGTTTCAGATAGGCATTCATGCCCGGCTTGAGAAACTCATCCTTATTAGAAACCTGGAGACGGACCTGAAGCGTACGGGTTGTCTGGTCAACGCTGGGAAGAATGTTCCATTTTTCGACATGGAATGTTTTATCCGGATAAGCCGGTACCGAAATTTCAAACTGCGACGTATCTTTCAGTAGATAGGCGATAGATTCTGGTACGGCAGCACTGATCCAGACCGGGTCCATTCCCTGGATCTGAGCCACGACTTTATCTTTCGAAATATTCATGCCGGTGCGCAGGTCAAATGCAGTAATGACACCATCAATAGGTGCTTTAATGGTAAAACGGGTCTGGATTGTGCGGGTTGAACGCAGCCTTTGAATATCCTCTTCCGGCATACCAGCCAGACGAAGTCGCTCAAGAACCCCTTTTATCTGGGTTGGCGTACCGCCTGTACCGGATAACAGCAGGAACTCACTTTGTGCCTCAACCCATTCAGGAATGGTGATATCGATAAGCGGAGTGCCTTTCTTCACATGATCGCCAATCGTCAGGGGATACACTTTTTCGACGAAACCGTCAGAACGCGCCTGCACAATGACAAACTGATACTCGTTGTAACTGACATTAGCCGGGATTGTCTGAGAATAATTCAGCATTCCTCGCGTGACTTTTTGCGTTTTTAATCCCAGATTCTGAACCTGAGTTGGATCGATACGGATCCCGCCACTGCTTTTATCGCCACTTTCATCAGCATATTTCGGCACCAGGTCCATATCCATAAAGGGAGATTTTCCGGGTTTATCAAATTTGGTATCCGGTTTCATCGGGTCATACCAGAAAAGTACCTTTTTCTCCGGTGCCTTTTGTTCTGTTTGTACTGTTTGTTGTGATGAGTTTACATACTGCCAGGCAGTAACCGATATCAGCCCTCCTGCTATGAGGCTGCTGATAATTATTGCAGCATATTTTATCTTTAAAGAAGCCATACAATTTCTCGCTGAAAAATCAAAACACCTGGCATATGCGCCCGATCATTCATTCACAGTAATCACTTAATGAATGTTCAGGCGCACTGGATGTATTCGCTCCGGACTGTTAATCAGGATTGCGTAACGTTAATGCTTTTGAGTAAGGAGATATTGCCCTGCTGAATAAACGAGAAATCGACATGGTTGCCGGTTTTCAGGGCATTGATAGCGTCGTCTGCATTAACAAAAGTGAAGCGCATGGTCATTGCAGGCCAGCCCACCGCAGGGATTGCTTCGTGCGAAATGGTAATCTTTTTACTATTCATATCAATGTCTTTAACGATACCGGTGCCCTTGATAACCTGCTGTACCGAAGCATCACTGGCAGTATTCATATCGCCATGCTGATGTGTTTCAGCATGAAGACCGGCAGAAAATATGACAGAGAAGGCACCAAATAAAACGGCTTTAAGTGAATTACGCATTTTTGATTTCCTGATTAATTGAATAAATTTACTCTACCCAACCGCCACCCAGCGCGGTAAACAGATTAATTTCGTTAACCTGTCGGGAATAGGTAAGATCGAGAATGGTTTGCTGCGTCGCGAAGAGGGAACGTTCTGCATCCAGCACTTCGATGTAACTGACAGCACCACTTGCATACAATCCTCTGGCACGCTGTAGAGTTATCTGAAGTGAGTCAAGATAACGCTGCTGTGACTCAAGTTGCTGGCTAAGGCTGTCGCGCAGCGCAAGCGTGTCGGAAACATCCTTAAAGGCTGACTGAATTTTTTGTTCGTAATTAACCACCGACTGTTGCTGGCGAATTTCAGCCAGCTTCAGATTGGCTTTGTTCCTGCCAGCATTAAAAATAGGAATTTCAATTTTAGGAATAAAATTCCACATTCCACTTCCTGACGTAAAGAGGCTGGACAGCTCCGTACTGCTTGAGGAGAGACCACTGGTCAGGGTAATGGACGGGAAAAAAGCCGCTCGCGCTGCGCCAATATTGGCATCAGCCGCTTTCAACTGGTATTCCGCTTCCATAATATCCGGACGCTGCAGCAATATTTGTGACGACAGATTTGGTGGCAATTTTACTGGTGCGATCTCCCCACCTTTCATCCCTTTTTCTGACGGAACTGCGCGGTACGTTCCAAGCACCAGTTGCAGGGCATTGTTTGCCTGAGCCAGATCGCCTTCTCGTTTGGCTATTTCGGCGCGGGTACTTTCGATTTGCCCCCTGGCTTGTTCAAGCGCCAGAACGTTCGTACTCCCGGTCACCAGTTGTTGCTCAACGAATGCATAAGACTGTTCATAATTTTTCAGCGTTTCCCGCGCAATACGGAGTTGTTCGTACGCCAGTTGCTGGCTGAAATAGCTCTGTGAAACGTTGGAGACCAGCAGGATGTGTACGGCACGACGGGCTTCTTCGCTGGCAAAGTAGTTCTGGCGATCAGCCTCACTCATGTTCTTAAGTTTGCCAAAAAAATCGAGCTCATAGCTGAGTTCCAGACCCGCGTCGTACTCCTGCGTGGTCGGCTTGTCACCTTTCAGACCACCGCTGTATGTGATCCCGGATGAGGCATTCAGTTGGGGATAACGATCTGCATCCGTGACGTTGAACTGGGCCCGGGCCTCTTCAACCTTCAGGGCAGCCATTCTCAAATCACGGTTATTATTCAGGGCTTCACCGATCAGCCTGCTGACCTGGGGATCGACAAAAAAGTTTCGCCAGCCCGTATCCTGATAGCTGTTTACCGCAGGCGTCAGACTGTTTTTAGACAATGAAAACTGCTGGGGAACCGGAGCTGGCGGACGCTGATATTCAGGTGCCAGAGAAACACAACCTGCCAGGATGAATATGGTGCTGATGCTAAGTAATTTTAATTTGAACATAACGCTTCTCGTACAGGCAGACCTGGTAAATGGTTCAAACGAAGTCCAGAGTATTGATAGGGATACTTTACCGAACGCTCTCTGTTTGCCGGGTGACAGGATAATGACAATGTTGTCATTTTTGCTGTAATCCGTTGATAACGATCGTGGGCGCAATAGAATGACATTAGCAGCCAGCCGGGGAGCAAGATGAAAATATTGATCGTCGAAGACGAAATTAAAACAGGTGAATATCTCAGCAAAGGGCTTACAGAAGCAGGGTTCGTAGTGGATCACGCTGATAATGGTCTTACCGGATATCATCTCGCCATGACCGCCGAGTATGATTTAGTCATTCTGGATATCATGCTACCTGATGTGAACGGCTGGGATATCATCCGTATGCTGCGCACTGCCGGAAAGGGTATGCCGGTCTTACTGCTGACGGCCCTGGGCACGATCGAACACAGGGTCAAAGGACTGGAGCTGGGTGCGGACGATTATCTGGTTAAACCCTTTGCGTTTGCCGAACTGCTCGCCCGGGTGAGAACCCTTCTGAGGCGGGGAAACACGATGATCACGGAAAGCCAGTTTAAGGTGGCTGACCTCTCTATTGATCTCGTATCCAGAAAAGTCAGTCGCGCCGGAAACCGCATTGTACTCACCAGTAAAGAGTTCAGCCTGCTGGAATTCTTCATTCGCCATCAGGGAGAAGTTCTTCCCCGCTCCCTGATTGCCTCTCAGGTCTGGGACATGAATTTTGACAGCGACACTAACGCGATTGATGTCGCCGTAAAGCGACTCCGCGCTAAAATAGACAACGATTACGAGACAAAGCTGATCCAGACAGTCCGGGGCGTGGGTTATATGCTGGAGGTCCCGGATGCATAGCAAACCTTCCAGGCGCCCTTTCTCACTCGCTCTGCGGCTGACCTTTTTTATCAGCCTGTCCACGATACTGGCTTTTATCGCCTTCACCTGGTTTATGCTGCATTCTGTTGATAAGCATTTTGCCGAGCAGGATGTCAGCGATCTGCAACAAATCAGCACCACACTAAACCGTATTCTGCAGTCTCCGGTTGATCCGGATGAAAAGAAAATAAGCAAAATAAAGGAATCGATCGCCAGCTACCGTAACGTTGCTCTTTTGCTACTTAATCCCCGGGGAGAGGTGCTGTACAGCTCTGTGCAGGGGGCTGCTTTACGCTCTGCTGTGAATTCAGCCGATTTTAGCGAGCATAGCCGTGCACGTGATGTCTTTCTCTGGACGGTGGAGGATCCTGCGAGACCGATGGATACCGGGTCCGGAATGAAGATGGAAACATACAGAATTATCGCCTCCTCTGGTCAGGCAATATTTCAGGGCAAACAGCAGAACTATGTCATGCTGACTGGCCTCTCCATTAATTTCCATCTCCATTACCTCGATGCGCTGAAAAAAAATCTGATTGCGATCGCTGTCGTGATAAGTCTGCTAATTATTCTGATCATTCGCATTGCTGTCCGTCAGGGGCACCTGCCACTTCGTAATGTCAGCAATGCCATTAAAAACATCACCTCCGAGAATCTTGATGCGCGGCTGGAACCGACACGCGTTCCCATTGAGCTGGAGCAGTTGGTTATCTCGTTCAATCATATGATTGGAAAGATTGAGGATGTTTTTACCCGCCAGGCCAATTTCTCTGCCGATATCGCGCACGAGATCAGAACACCCATCACCAATCTGGTGACGCAGACTGAAATCGCTCTGAGTCAGGATCGAACCCAGAAGGAACTTGAGGATGTCCTCTATTCCAGCCTTGAAGAGTATAACCGGATGACAAAAATGGTCAGCGACATGCTGTTCCTGGCGCAGGCGGACAATAATCAGCTGATACCTGACAGGGTTCGGTTTGACCTCAGAGCAGAAGTCATGAAAGTCTTCGAGTTTTTCGAAGCCTGGGCCGAAGAACGAAATATCACGCTCAAATTTAACGGGATGCCCTGCCTGGTTGAGGGAGATCCACAAATGTTCAGAAGAGCGATCAATAATCTGTTATCCAATGCCCTGCGTTATACCCCAGAGGGACAGGCAATCACCGTCTCAATAAGAGAGCAGGAGAGCTTTTTTGACCTTGTGATTGAAAATCCGGGGAAACCAATCCCTGAAGAGCATTTATCAAGGCTGTTTGACCGTTTTTATCGGGTGGATCCGTCCAGACAACGAAAAGGAGAAGGCAGCGGTATCGGACTTGCGATTGTGAAGTCAATCGTGGAAGCACATCACGGAAGAGTGCAGGTGGAATCGGACGTACGCTCAACTCGTTTTATCTTATCCGTGCCCAGACTTGAGAAAATGCTTCCGGAAACCCAATACTAAGAATAAGGATTTAAATGACAAAGATGTCATTAGCCTGTCATGCAGCAAACAGAAGCCATTCGATATAATTAGTGCAACTTATCAGGAAGGCTGGATTGCTTCATCAATACCCGGCGTCAGAGTACGCCAGGAAATGAATATCCAGTCCTCTCCCGGAGAAATAAACACTGCCGAACCTGTTTCAGTTATGGAACTGAAAACACCGGTTGTACTTCCCCGGACATCACTAATTCAGAAATGGAGATTTATCATGAAAAATATCGTATTAGCATCCTTGCTGGGCTTTGGTTTAATTTCTTCGGCCTGGGCCACGGAAACCGTGAATATTCATGAACGCGTCAACAATGCACAGGCTCCTGCTCACCAGATGCAGTCTGCTGCGGCTCCTGTCGGGATCCAGGGGACTGCTCCTCGTATGGCCGGTATGGACCAGCATGAACAGGCCATTATTGCTCATGAAACCATGACGAACGGATCGGCGGATGCGCACCAGAAAATGGTGGAAAGTCATCAGAAGATGATGGGAAATAACACTGTATCCACGCCCGTTTCGTCAACGTCTTACGCTGCGATGGATGAGCATGAAAGAGCAGCGGTTGCCCACGAATTCATGAATAACGGTCAGTCCGGCCCACATCAGGCCATGGCCGAAGCGCACCGCCGTATGAGCAATGCAGGCTGAATGCGACTGTAGTATCCGTGCTTTTAACCTTTCCTTGATAGATTATTCCTTAACCGGATATGTTGTGATATTTTTGCCCCCATCTGGGGGCTTTTTTATCTGACTCAGCTACAATTAATCGGTACCTACCTGAAAAGGACTTATTTAATGAAAATCAAAAACACCTTTTTTGTAATATTAATGTTATCCCTGCCAGCCATTTCCGCTGAGCATTCGGACATGAAAATGTCAGATATGCACTCATCGGCATCGTCACAGGAATATATGGCTGGCATGAAAGACATGCATGACAAAATGATGGCCGCCGTTAATGAGCCCGACCCCGACAAGGCCTTTGCAAAAGGTATGATCGCACACCATGAAGGAGCAATCGCAATGGCGGAAACTGAGCTCAAATACGGAAAAGATCCGGAAATGAGAAAGCTTGCGCAGGACATCATTAAAGCTCAAAAAGGTGAAATTGAGCAGATGAATAAATGGCTTGGCAATCAAAAATAATGGTTGCGGAAATATGATATTGCGCGTACAGTCAGAGTGTTCCCGGGCACGGGAGCCTGTTAATCGTTAATTAATCAAAACCCGATTCATTTCGGGTTTTTCCTTTTAAATCCTCCAACGTTTGTACTGCACCGAGTGAAATTCACCTGAGCCAATTCTGCTTGCCGATTATTTCGACGGGAACTGCTAATTTTAATTAATCCTCTGTTTTAAAATTGTTTCTTAGCCTTGGTTCGACAGGGGGGCTCGTCCTGTTCTCTGGTCATGCGCAATGGCAATTCGCAGTCAGGGCTCAAGACTGCTTTTACCTATTTTTTAACAGAAAATTCATGAACTAGATACTTGCCGGAAACATCATCTGCTGTTCATCTCGACCAATAAAATGAAGGTATCACTCTCCTTTGAAACTCACTTACTTTCCATTTTGTAATAAATAATCAAGTTTTCCAGTGATATATCTATATCTACTTTTTTTAATAATTCTTTTCTCTCATTATATATTTTCTCCAGCATATCTTCATATCCCTGACCAAGGTGAATTTGTTTATGGCAATTGCAACACAGAGATATTATATTTTCTTCGACGTCAAGAGAAGTATCAAAAGCATCTTGCCTGGACATAGGTACAATGTGATGAGGTTCAGTGTAGTGCAAGGGTGAATTTCGCCTTCTGAATGTTGGATGATCGTTATCGACTTCACATCTGTATCCTGCTTTGTTCAATGCATTTTTTGATACAACTTTATTTCTTGGGTATGAGAGGCCATTTTTTACTTCTATTGCTTTTTTCTTTGGTTTAGCTTTTCCGGTATATTCAAATGTTCGATCGTCATCAAAGTTATTATTTTTCTCCATGGCATTGACCAACTCATCGTCAGAGTAAAATTCATTACTGGTGTTTTCTGTTGTACCAAAAAAATCCAGCTCCTTAATTGCCTGGACAAGTTCTTCACGAATTGTCCATAAGTTTCTTTTTGGTTTTCCGCCGATTTCTTTACTCTTCATGACTGTAATGAATTTTGTGCCAGATGCTATATTTCCGATCCCTTTAACTTCGAATCTACCAAGTTCTTTTTGAACCCTTCCACCCAGTCCATTAATAACACCATTAGCACTCATACTGTGCAGATCGTACTTTTTACCTATATCGAAACACGTGCAAGAATGACTTGGTTCAATGAACCATTTTTTTAATGCAGCAATACTTTTAGAATCAAAAACTTTTTCATTCATTAATAATATTTTCCATTCCTCAACACTGATATCAATGTCGCAGACGTACTCCCCATCAATTACCTGGCAAATTTTTTTGATCACGGTCATTCCCCCATAATAAAAACATACAGTTCGATATCCGGCATGGGTGCGAACTTGCAATTATCTGCATAATCCCATATTTTCAGCCCCGGAAAATATGTTTGCTATTTTGCCTAAAAAGAAATTGTTACTGGGATAACTTGATTACATCATCCTCAACTTGAGCATACCATATCACCAGACTGAGTCTCAATGTAATGGCCAATTAGCTATGGTCATTATCCGCGACGAAGAGGTAGTCTCAGCTCAACACAATCGTACAATGCTTTCAATGATCTACGCTTTTTACTGGACGAATGTGAGAACATTTATTGCTTAAAATTTTAACAATATTTACTTGCTGGCGCGTACGCTACACTATCAACATATTGTGAATAAAAATAATTGACATAATTGTATTTAATGAAAATGTTACGCACGTGGTCATTCGGGATATGAACAAGCCAGAACCGCACTTTTCTAGCCTGTATCTCCATCGATGACTCATCGCTTTTTTACTGGATTGTGCCCGACTGAGAAGCTGCTAACTGGGGGCCGGTCGGAATGCTGTGGCGCTCAGTGCGGGTGTGAACGGCATTTATCTCTTACGAGCCAATCTCTATGTCGCTTTACAGATAAATCCGTTGACAGCGTGTCTGACGGGGGAATGTGGCGAGGTGATGAAGCTGTTTAATCGCTGTGGCTGGCTGAACTTGAGTCTGGTGACTCCCTGCCCCACCAGTATTCGCTGATGACCAGACAGGGAGTGCCAGGAAAGGGTGATTAGTGGCGGATCTGCGCCAGGTCGTCTTCAGTCAGACCGGTCATTTTTATGACGGTATTGCGGTCAATGCCGTTCTGGAGCATGGTTCGTGCAATTTTAAGGGTGGCTTCGCGCTCGCCTTTTTCAATGCCGCGTTGTTCACCGAGCTGAATCCCCTTCTCGATGCCCTTCTGTTCAAGCTGTTGTGCGATGGTCATAAGTGCGTCTCCGTGTTGCGGCACACGCTGTGCCAGTTCGCGTACAAAGGCTTCGGCGTCGGATGTTTCGCCTGCCTGCACTATATAGTGTACCAGCGATATCACCTGCGATGAAGACAAGTATCCCGCCAGCAAGATGGGTGCCAGCCGGTCGACCAGTTCTGCCAGGTCCCGCTGGTGAATATGCTTTTGCAGTAAAGTCAGGGCGGCCATGCTGCGATGGCCAGCGATTTCATCATCCGGAATGATCGTAACGTCTACCAGCGGGAAAGCGTTGCTGTAGAGTTTGCCTGCCAGCTCGGGAGCGTCAAATTCATCCAGCCAACGAGTAGAGTACGGATACGGGCTGCGCTTACCCGTATAGAACAGCACCGGTATCACCAGTGGCAGTTTTTTATGCCCTGCCTCCAGGTGGCGCTGCATGGCGGCTACCGCATAGCGTATGAGGCGGAAAGCCATATGTTTGTCCGGCGTTGACTGGTGCTCGACCAGAACATGAATATAGCTGTCGCCGGCTGTAGTTTTCAGGCTATAGAGGACGTCGCTGAAATACTGGCGGAGATCATCCTCAACGAACGAGCCTGATTCCAGTTTCAGCGTGCTGAGATCGCAGACTGCTCGCAGCTCTGCAGGCAGGTGGATTTCCATGAAATCCCGGGCAATATCCGGTTGCGTCAGGAACTGCCTGAACGTGGCATCGTGAGGAGTGGGTGTGCTGTTTTTCTTCTTCATCTGCCCTGGCTCTGAAAAATGACCCGGAGATGTTATCACAGCCTGGAAAAAGCTAATATTGGCGGTGAACGGAATTGCCATTCCTTCAGGGGGCCGTTCCGGGGTGGTTCGGTCCCCTCCCTAAACCATCTTTACTCATCATCAATTACTGCCTTAGCAACTTTCTTCCCTCTCTCAGATATTCTAAAACCTCTTCTCTCCGTCCTTCTGCGGCAGCTGTATATAATGTCGCGATACCGCTGACAGCCTGATGGCGGGTTATACTGCCTTTACTGAAATCATCCAGAACAGTACAAAGGAATTCCTCCAACAACTCCCGTTCTCTTTGAGATATTCTTTCAGCCATATTCGCTCCATAAGCTTAATTGTTTGTTCTGAACCTAACGTGAATAAGTATCGTCAATCAGTATCCTGTTTATGATTGCCGTTACAGACTCTGATTACTGTCATCTTTGATACGCCAGCTAGCCGGGCTGTTTCACGCAGTGATTTTCCGTGGGCCAGACGCAGAGTGCGTATCAATTCATGTTTCTGCGCATCGGCCACCCTGCCTCGGTATTTTCCTTCAGCTTTCGCCTTACTGATACCCTCTGACTGACGGCGTCGACGGTCTTCGTAATCTTTTCGGGCAATAGCGGCGAGCATATCCAGCATCATGCCATTTACGGCCTTCAGCATGCTTCGGGTAAAGTCATCACTTACTGTGCTGGATAGCGCCAGATGGCTGGTCGGTAGATCAAGACTGACGATGGCCAGCTGCTTATCGGTAATTTGCTTTCTGAGTGTCTCCCAGCCTGCATCATCCAGGCGGGTAAGCCTGTCGACCTGTTCTATGAGAATCACATCACCAGGTTCCGCATCACCAAGAAGCCTGATCAGTTCAGGACGGTTCATTGTCGTACCGGAGACATTATCGATATACCAGCCAGCAATACGGTGGCCATTTTGGTTTGCAAATGCCTTCAGCGCATTTTTTGCGCGGCTGGCATCCTGCTCTGAAGTGGATGCCCGGAGGTAACCAAAAACGAACATATTTTGTCCTTCTGGTAACTTTTAAGTGGTCTTGCTTATAATGGTATCACTTATGTGGTAACAATAACATTCGCCAGTATTTTTTCGGGTGGTATATATAGAGCATACCTCAATGTGACATGCTGACGCGCCCGTCGGGCTTATCCAACCCTTCGCCTGCTCAGATGCAAGCTCTGAGCAGACTCACGGTTTGCGCTTTAGGTCAACAAAATTAAATACGATCACCAGAAATAGTTAAAATGTGATTTCGCATGCGAAATCTGTTGCATATCATTATTGATACTCTAATATTTCTCTGTATACTGTTTATGTCGTCCTTAAAGCACGACAACAAACGCAGAAGCAGATAGCTGCTTCTGCATCTGGCGAAACGCCTGACTCACAGGAGTGTGTATGAAATACCGCAATGAATTCTTTTTATTACTGAAATACTCTTTTAAGCCGTGCCGCCCCTTCTCAAACATTTCGCATGCGAAATCTTAAGGACTGTTACATGACACTGAAAATAGGACCTGTCGGCAAACTTATCGTTGTATGTAGTCAGAAGGGCGGAATCGTTAAATCGCAGTCATCCAGTGAAATCGCACATGACCTTCGTAAAGCTGGTTTCCGTGTGCTTGAAATTGATATGGACTGGACAACTGGTCTGACGGAGAGGGCTTTCCCTGACGGCTTACCTTATGAGATAGAACGCGAACCTTTAAGTAACAGTTTTACACCCGGTGAAGCGAATACATATCAGCTTTTCTTTTCTGAAACAGAGATTCGACCGATTGAGCTTCCTGGTGGGCGCTTTTTTATCGGTGCTACCAGTGAACTTAATGAAATTAACTACCGAAACAGCGACTGCATGTTCGACTTCAGGGACCGAATTGAAGAACTGAAGAAACAGTTTGATTTTATTATTGCTGATTCAGCGCCATCTTATTCAAATGTTATGATCGCAGCGCATATGTCAGCTGATTATCTTCTGATCCCTACCCTGCTGGAGAAGCAGGCCCGTAATGCAGTTGGTAAACAGCTTACTTATATGCAGAAAATTAAGCGGAACTACAATCCTTCGCTGCAGTTCATGGGAACTTATGTGACCCAAACGCAGGTGAAAAATTATAAAAAACCACTTAAAGAAGGATATCTGGGGCCTATTGATACACTGAATCTGAATCTCCTCATCGAGATCCTTCAGGGAAAAGGCTACTCTGAAGATTACATTCTCGCCTATATATCATTTGTACCTGCTGCTGCAAAAGAAGCGATCGAACTTGGTCTCTCCTTTGATGAATATGACCCCAAGTGTCTTCCTGCAATTCAGTATAAAGAACTTACCCGGAAAATTATTCTGCTCGCAGGAGGTAAGTAATGGCCAAGAAACCGTTTATGAGACGACTCCAGGCGCAGCAGGAAATGAAAAAAAAAGCATCTGTTGTTTCTGATATTGAACAGGTCATTGCAAATAAACAACCAGATGAGCAGAGCCATGATATAGCTGCGCACCAGATTATGGCGGATATTGCCCGCCCGGATATCGAACCTGATGGTCAGATAATACGCGTCGATATAAATCTGGTTTATGCTGAAGAACAAGTGCGACCTGAAGAAGACTTCGAGGAAGATATCATCGATGGTATGTCTGATACCTTCGAAACTATAGGGATGCTTACCCCGCCTCGTTGTTATCCTCGTGACAGACGTGGCTACCAGATATGGTTAGGCGAAACGCGTGTTCGCACAGCCCGTAAGCGTGGTGATACCCACATTGATATTTATGTGGGTAAACCACCACGGGAAAGAAAAGAACGCATCATCGGTCAGCTTATTGAAAACCTGCAGCAGTCTGGTTTGAAACCATTAGCGACTGCAAAATCGTTCTATGAGCTCAAGCATGAGTTCAATATGACGGGTGAGCAAATCGCAAAAACAATGGGTAAGCCTACCTCATTTGTCAGTAAACACCTTCGTCTCATTGATGCACCAGAAAATGTTACCGCCCTTCTCCGGGATAAAGTCACATCCGATGTCGATCTGGCATACACACTGATACAGGTAAATGAAAAGTCTCCTGAAGAGGCCGAGAAGCTTATCGCGGCTGCGCGAGAGTCTGGTATTTCACGTTCGCAGGTTAAAGCTGTTCTTGATGCAGTTAAGAACAAAAGCAAAGGTGAGATTTCGCATGCGAAATCTAAGGCTCAGAACAAAAAACCAACCAAGCCTTTGGGCAGCAATTCAGATGTAAAAACCTGGCAGGTTGTTGTCGAGATAGACGGTCAGCAAGGGGTAATAATGACTGACCGTGCGCCAGACAAAGCTGGGTATGTGTGGGTGAAAATGGACATTGGTGAGATTTCAGTTGAGGCTTCTGAACTACGCGTCAAAGGGATGCGCTCTCAGTGATGAAATCAACCCCGTTCACCGAAATGGCCACGGCATTCCGTGGCCAAATTGTCCGCCACTGGGCGCTTCGTTATCCCGGAACGCAATCCGAAGCAGCTGCCGCATTAACAGAAGCGGCTATCAATCTGGGATACGTTACAAGAAGCAGGCCCGTACCCGGCGCGGCGTTACTTTCATGGGCCTCTAACCCGGCTGAAACTCCGTTGTGGGCTGCTCAGACGGCATTAACATTGATGCTCAGCATCGGCTGGAAGCCCGAAAGTAACCAGGACTGGTGTGGTATGTCGGCGCTGATATTCAGAGCTAATCGTAAACTTCCACTTGAGCAGTTAGTCGCTTCCTTGCCTGATAGCATAGACAGGCAAACTGCTACCGGATGGTTCGTGGCAGCAATTGAAGAGGATGCCAGTTACCGTTACAACCGGAAATCCACATGACCTTTCAAGAGCTTGATGCTTGTATCGCAGGCTCTGGCAGACGTTCTATCGCTTCTGCATTAATCGCTTTTATTCTTGATGCGCTTGATGACGGACAGGATGGAGTTGATCTTGATACCTTCCAGAGCCACACGCGCTTCGTTCGTAATAATGTAACCACGGTAGCCAGTTACCTGCAGCTTCATGGAATTATCCATATACTGTATTACCGTGATGGTGCTGCAGAACGTCAGTATGAGTCCGTTAATAATTACGGGCGGTGGGCAAAGCAGCACTATCGTCCTTCTGAGGCTCTTATACAGCTGCATCGACGTGATTAAATCAAAAGATTTCGCATGCGAAATCTGTCTAACCTAAGGAATAAACTGAGTGCCGGGTTCAAAGAGAATTTGCAGGCAGTGTCTGAACGATGACCGTTATCTGAACAACATCATCGCAAGCGATCCTGATGCCTCAGAATCATGCGATTATTGTGACTCCGAAGAGATGACGATGTCGATGGAAACACTGGCTGAAAAGGTCGACTGGTTGATTGAAAATTATTATCGGGGCGGAGAATATAACCATTATCTGGAAGAGTATGAAGGTGAACCTCTCTTCTCTGTTCTGGAGCAGGAGGTTACAGACAATGATAATATCATCAATGACTTATCGGAACTGCTCGACGAGTTATGGTTTGACTTGAGCTCACATGAAAGAAAATATGGTGATGAGCCGCATTTTGTTGAAGCTGTAACCATCTCAGGAAATCTTTCCAGAAAATGGAATTCAATGGAAAGGAAACTTCGGGAGAGTAATCGATTTTTTAATATGGACGCGATGGCAACTTTCGAAGAGGTTTTTACTTACCTTCACGAAAATCATCCCTCAGCATTCATCGATTTTGAGCCTAACAAACCAATTTTCCGTGGTCGTATTTTTCAGTCAGAGGATGCACTTGAAATCGCATTACGTATGCCCGAGTCGAGTTTCGGTCCTCCTCCTCCTGAACTGACACCTTCCGGCAGAATGAATGCTAGAGGTATCTCAGTCTTTTATGGCGCTACGTCCAGAAAAAATGCCATATCCGAAGTGCGGCCACCTGTAGGTAGTTATGTTGCTGTTGCTGAGTTCACTTTGTTGCGGACAGTCAGATTACTCGACCTCTCCAGTCTGAAAGGGCTGGCTGTTAACGGATTTAGCCGCTTTGATCCGGAGTATCTACTTCGATATGAACGCAGTAGTTTTATTCAGAATCTCTCCAGAAAACTTGTTATGCCGGTTGTTCCTGAGCTTGAAGAAACAAATTACTTGTTGACGCAAGCTATCGCTGATTATCTCTCAACATTTGAGCGTTGCGAACTCGATGGGATACTGTTTACTTCCGCGCAAAAGCCAAAGGAAAGCACGGACCCTTCTGTCATGAATATTATCCTGTTTCATAAATCGTCTGGGGTACTGAATGCAGACCGAAGGTCCCGGGAAGCTGAAGTAAATATGTATCAGCACGATGAGGATATTTCATACTTTGACCCAGAGATAAGGACGACTCCCGATGATTTCCGTCGTGAATTTAAGGTGCTATCACGTAAGAAAAATAGGGAGGATGTACTTGAGCTAAAACTCGATGGCATAGAAGTTCATAAAATAGAGGGTGTTGATTACTCCACATCAGAAACAACAGTCACGCACTATTTAACGGAAGGCCGCACAAAAGAAGTGATTTCGCATGCGAAATCTGGCTATTCGGATGACGAATTCTGACGGGTAGATGTAACCCAGATTTCGCATGCGAAATCTTTCGGTGGCAGATCATCTTATCATTGCCACCGGAAGATCATTCCAGCGCGTTGTGTACGCAGGGGAAAGCATTTCTCGTTTCATCTGCCAGTCAGGCGCAATCCCACGTCCCGCAAACCACACTTTCCCCAGACCGGAATGGTTAATACCATCCAGTACTTGCATCAGCTGCTCGCTCCGTTCCCGCGGCTGTACTTCATCAAACAAATTCAGCTGCGATACCCCGGTTGGCGTGAAATCGTTCAGCATACAGCCTGCCTTTGCGTAACGGTGACCATCCAGCCAGACCCTGTCCAGAGCTCTGACGGCAGCGGCAATGATGTCCCGTGTGTCCTGCGTGGGGATGAGTAGTTTTTCACTGGCCAGATTACCATAGTAGGGCTCATTTACGGCGAACGGCGATGTTTTCACAAACACGGCAATATGCCTGCAGAACTGACGCTCGCCGCGCAGCTTTTCAGCTGCACGCTCAGCGTACTGACAGACTGCCTGTCGCATGGCTTCATACGTCGTGACACGCTCCCCAAAGCTCCTGCTGCAGACTATCTGCTGTTTGGGGGGAGGTGCTTCCTCCAGGGAAATACAGCTTTCTCCATTGAGTTCCCGGACCGTTCTCTCCAGAACTACATTGAAGTTTTTCCTGATAAATACAGGGTTCGCGCGCGCCAGCTGCAGTGCAGTTGTTATCCCCATTGTGTTCAGCTTCTTTGAGATCCTGCGGCCAACCCCCCAGATTTCCTCCACCGGCTGCAGTGACAGCAGTTTTTCCGTACGGCGGATATTGCCTGGCGTTAACGCCAGCACGCCACCAAACTGTGGCCACTCTTTCGACGTCCATTGTGCGCTTTTAGCCAGCGTTTTGGTCGGTCCCATTCCGACGCCGAGGGTCAGCCCTGTGCCGGAACGAACGTGCTCACGCAGCTGCCGGCCGAAATCCTCGAAATCGATGCAGCTGTCTATACCGCGAATGTCCAGAAACATCTCATCAATGGAGTACTGCTCAACGCGTGGCGCCAGCTCTTCCAGGTGAACCATGACCCTGTTCGACATCGATGCGTAGAGAGCATAATTACTGGAGAACGCGATAACCGGCTCCGGAAATTTCATCGACCTCAGCTGAAACCACGGTACCCCCATTTTGATGCCCAGCCGCTTCGCTTCAGGACTTCTCGCAATGACGCAGCCATCGTTATTTGAGAGAACGACGACAGGTTTGTTTCGCAGGTCAGGGCGAAAAACCTTTTCGCAGCTGGCATAGAACGAATTCACGTCAGCAAGCGCGTACATCAGTCCATGCCCCGTGTTTTGTGTATGAAGGCTGTCACCACCCCAAAAATCTGCAGGTCTTCCGGATAGAGAGTGGGATAGGCCGGGTTCATCGGCAGCAGGGCGATACGGGGTGTCAGCTGCAGGCGTTTAACCGTGAATTCGCCATCAGTCTCCGCGATGACAATGTCACCCTGCAGCGGCTTTTCGGCTTTGTCGACCACCATCAGGTCGCCGGAATGCAGGCCCATCTCTTTCATCGAATCCCCGATAGCCCTGACGAAGAACGTTGCAGCCGGACGCCGGATGCAATAGGCATTCAGGTCCAGTTCCTCCTCCGTGTAATCGGCGGCCGGCGACGGAAAACCCGCCGGGCAACGTTCGGTGAACAGCGGGGCACTGGACGGCACCGGCTCCTGTTCGGGAGCGACAAAAAGTAACATGGCATACCTCTTAAAATACCTGTTTTTATATACAGTATTATTTAAGATATTTCCCGTCCTGCAAGAAGAATTTTACCTGCTCCTGCCAGGTCATTGTTCTGGCGGATAAAACAGGCTCAAGGTTATCCACAGAAACGGTGCATAACCCTGTGAGTGGATACCGGGTATCTCACCGTCTGCTAAGCCTGTGGCTCTATCAGTTCCCTGCTCTGGTTCCGGGGATTGCCAACAGCCCGGCTGACGGGGTGCCATGTGAAATCTTCGGCGGAAAGACTGCCCTCACGGGCAATGTCTTCCGCCTCTTTACTGGTTGTGTTTTCGCTGAGCCATTTACGGGCGGCAGCCGGTGAGTACACGAGCGGCCGCCGATCGTGAATGTCCAGCAGTCCCTCATCCGCAGCTGCCGTGACGATCAGGAATCCTTCCTGGTCATTGCCGTTCTCAAAAGGTGGTTTCCCGATGGCTGCGAGCAGGAGCGGATTTCCGTCCTTACGGTAAATGAAAAACGGCTGTTTCACGCCGTTTTGCTGTTTCCACTCGAACCAGCCGTCGGCAAAGACAATGGTCCGTCCGTGCTCCCAGAGTGGCCTGAACATCCGGCTGCTGGCCGCAGTTTCACTTCTGGCGTTGATGAGAGCGGGCTTGTTCCACCACTCCGGGGCATAACCCCAGTGAACAGGATCGAGATGCAACTGCGAGCGGCGTTCACTCAGCAGCAATACCTGGGTTCCGGGCGCAACGTTGTAGCGGCCGACGGGCTCCGGATCATACGGTATATTCCGTTCTGCTTCTTCTCCGAGAAAGGACAGGTACTCCTCGCGGGAGTTGTATTGCGTAAACCGACCGCACATTAGCGTTGCTCCGGTGAAGATTTCGCATGCGAAATCTTTGTTTTCTTCAGTTCTGAACATAGGCCGTATTTGAGGTTCCTGCCATCCTGTGGCCGCCGTGCCGCTACTGTAGCCGGGCCGCTTCGAATGCAAGGGTTCGCTCCGCCGGTGTCCTCACCCGGTCGCAGTTAATTTCAAAGGCATTACCCGCTGTCTTCCCGTCGTTTTCCGTCTCAATTTTCGCCGTCAAACCGTCCAGCCAGCGTGGGCTTTTTCACTGCGCTGCGGCTTGCGGCACCGCCCCTGCATTCTCCGCTTTTCGCCCGGCTGTCGTATCGGCACGGCGTAACTGGCGCCGCATTTGAGAAAGGAGAACTACCATGTCCCGATTTATCCAGGGTAATTGCGTCCATATCATGTCCGGCTTTCCGGATAATGCTGTCGATTTCATTCTCACCGACCCGCCATATCTCGTCGGTTTTCGTGACCGTCAGGGGCGTACCATCGCCGGCGATAAAACCGATGAATGGCTGCAACCCGCCTGCCATGAGATGTATCGCGTGCTGAAAAAAGACACGCTGATGGTGAGCTTCTACGGCTGGAACCGCGTCGATCGCTTTATGGCTGCCTGGAAAAATGCGGGATTCAGCGTTGTCGGCCACCTGGTGTTTACCAAAACCTACACATCGAAGGCCGCATACGTGGGCTATCGCCACGAATGCGCCTACATCCTTGCAAAAGGCCGTCCACGTCTGCCACAAAACCCGCTGACGGACGTGCTGGGCTGGAAATACAGCGGCAACCGGCACCACCCGACAGAAAAACCCGTAACCAGCCTGCAACCGCTGATCGAGTCCTTCACACATCCCGGCGCGATTGTGCTCGACCCCTTTGCCGGCAGTGGCTCCACCTGCGTGGCCGCCCTCCGGGCTGGCCGTCGTTACATCGGTATTGAATTGCTGGAGCAGTATCACCGGGCCGGACAGCAACGTCTGGCCGCCGTCCGGCGTGCCATGCAGTACCCGGCCGCTAACGACGAGTTCCCGGAGGCCGCGTAATGAACTATGTAGGACACGAAAAACTCCGCGCAGAAGTGGCGGAAGTCGCCAACAGCATGTGTGACCTGCGTGCGGCGCTGAATGGTATGGAGCACCGCTATCGCTTTGATTCCGATGTGCTGGCCGAACGCCTGACCCGTCAGACCCTTTTTCGCATCAATGCCCTGTTTATGGCGGCATACAACGAAATTCTTGAGCTGGATGCCTGCTTTAAGGACTAAGGATAAAAACATGTACGGAACCTGTGAAACCCTCTGCCGGTTGTTGCGTGAGCAGTATCCCGCAGAAACCCCGCTGAACCTCATTATCTGGTCCCCGGCGGATATCGAAGCACTGGCCGACGGAATGGAATATGCCGTTTCGGAGCAGGACACAAGGGCGGTACTGGCGCGTATGGACGCCATTCCGGAGGAACAACGGCTTGAGTCGGGCGTGTCTGCCGGTGCGGTGATGGATCTTATTGAACAGGTGAAAGAGGCAGTTCCGGCGGTGATGGTGCCGACGGACCTGCTTGAAACCCTGCTGACCACTGCCGAACAGGCGTTATGGCACAGGGAATGGACCGCCCGTGACAGCAATCATCCGGTCCCGGAAAGCGTTACCCGTCGCCTGGCTGATGCGGCGAAAGTTCGCGCCTTACTGAAAAAATGAAATCAACACGCCGCCCGGGCGGCGTGTACTGACCCCGTTCAGAGGAACCCATTATGCAGGAAACCACCACGTTAAACGCCCTTGTTATGCGCCGTGCGCGCGATTTGATTGCTGATTATGGATGGCCTGACCATACCGATGTTGATCAGCGTGATCCGGTCAATAAACCGGGCTGGATAAGCATTTATGTCCGTCTGGATGCGGCAAATATTGTTCAACTGCTTCCTTTGCTTTGTACCGGTGACGTACCCGCAGAGCTGCAAAGAGCCATGACAAAAATAGCCGGGACGCCAGCGCAGATTATTTTATCCGGCAGCCGCTATGCTGACGCGCCGCAGCTTCCGGAGGACGGAACACAGATAGCTTTCCCCTGGGCCGGGGAATGGCTGACGGAGCCGGAGATTCAGGCTGTAACGGATTGCCTGTCCCGCGCCGTGCGGGATGTATCCCGGCAGGTATGGGAGGATGCGCGCCGGATAAAGGCGGCACTGAACACGCGCGGGGAAACGCTGTTTTATCGCCAGACCCGAAATTTCCGTCTGGTTGTGAAGGAAAATGATATGCCCTGCTGGCTGGACGATGATGACAATTTGCCGGTGGTGCTCGATGCCATCCTGAACAAAGGGGCACGCTACAGTAGCGTCGAGTTCTTTGTTATCAGCGACAAAGTGGATCAAATCCTGGCATGTGGCCAGATGTGCGATGTGCTGCGTATTCCGGGCGAGCCTCCGCGCCGGTGGATGGATTTAACCCTTTTACATGAGGTCATGGCAGAAGCGCGTGCAGAAATCAGTCTTGTCCGCAATGCCCTGTCAGCAATACGGCCAGTGTAGCGAACAGCAGGGGGCGGCGGCCCCCTGAATCTGGCACGAAGGATAAGGATGTCGCCGGCTCCGCTTTTACGGCTCTTCCTCCACGTTGTTCCGGCTTCGCGGTGAGTAACGTCCCGTGCGGCCTGCGGCAAACGCCGTGCCTCTACTATAGCCGGGCCGCGGCTGATGCAAGGGAAGCGTAAACGCCGTCACCTTCACCCGGTCGCAGTGTATTTCAAAGGCATTATCCGCCGTCTTCCCGTCGTTTTCCGGCTCATTTTTCGCCGTCAAACCGTCCAGCCTGCTCCTGCTTTTTTACTGCGCTGCGGCTTCGGTGACGCCCTTGCATCCTCCGCTTTTCGCCCGGCTGTCGTGTCGGCACGGCGTAAGCCGGAACTCAGACGACATCGACTAGGGAGGATTTTTTATGAGCACTACGACCACCACACCCGCTGTTTACGTGGGCACGTATCACAAATACAACTGCGGCAGCATTTTCGGCAAATGGTTTGAACTGACGGAGTTTGACGGCAGGGAGGATTTTTACGAGGCCTGTCAGGCGCTGCATGCCGATGAATGGGATGCCGAGTTTATGTTTCAGGACTGGGAAGGCATTCCGTCGCAGTTCGTCTCTGAATGCTCCATTGACTGGGATTTTATCGCCGCTTACAAACGCGCCGAAGAAGAGGGCAGGGAAGCCGCTTTTATCGCCTGGGCGGAGTATACCGGCGAATGTGACTATGACGCGTTTGATGATGCGTACCGCGGCGAGGCGGAAAGCGAGGAAGACTATGCGCGGGAGATGGTGGAGGACAACGGCCTGTTAAATGAGGTGCCGGAGCCGTTGCGCAGCTATTTCGATTTTGAAGCCTGGGCGCGTGACCTGTTCAGCAGCGGCTATGTGTTCCATGACGGCTATGTCTTCAGCAACTGATTAATGTCCGGCGGGGAAACCCGCCGGTTAAGGAGAAAACGTATGAAACTTGCACCACAAAGCCGTGAGATCCTGCGACAGTACAAAGCCCTGATTAATGCCCGCCGACGTGATGCCGGTCAGCGGGAACTGACCACCGCGCAGGTGATGGATGAAATCTGCGAATACATGACCTGTCAGTGTGCCGTGTACATCGGCGGTCATTTCATCTTACAGGGTGGAAAAGGCCAGTAAGTATGATGGCAGGCGTCCGGGCCGGAGGGCGCCTGTCAGCCCGCGCGAAAACCCGGGCAGGCTGCGCCTGCCGGAGAGAAACTTCGCCGCGCCTCCGGCGCCGCGCACTCTCCTCTCCATTGTCAGTCGCTGAAGCCCTGGAATGCGCGTATTATCCGGGATATCTTCCTGTAAAGCAGACCGGTGATGCATATGTCAAAGTGGAATATCGCCTCTTTCTCAAAAGAAGAGCAGGATAAGGTCTCGGTCGATAAAGCCGCCGCTGCCGTTGCCTGGCAGGAACGGATGAACAAGCCTGTGGTGCCTGAGATTGTTGAACGGGAACAGCCTGAACATCTTCGCCAGTATTTCCGTGAACGGCTTGACGTTCATCGGCAGAACAGTCAGCAGCTGCCGCGCGCAAATGCGCCCGAATATAATAAACCCGGAGATGAGCAGCAGAAGTGATCCGTATAGCCAGAGTGTCCAGGGAGGAAATTTTATGCGTATGTCTCTGATGTTTGCAGCCGTGACGCTTTTAACCGGTATTAACCTGTTGTTTATTCCGTTTCAGCCTGTACCGGCTCTGTGGGGGGGAATCCTGGCCGTTGCTTTTATCCTGATTAATGTCGCGGCGGATAAACTGCGTCTCTGGAGTGGCGTTGCATGGATTATCGTTGCCGGCATCATCATAACGTTGATGCTGAAGGGGAAGGAGCCGGGTGACGAATTCAGAGTGCTGATCACCGTTTTTGCTTTCCTGGCTTCGGCCTGGTACAGCATTGTGCAGTACAGAAAAGAAAAGCATTTTCGCTCCTGATGTTCCCGGCAGGTATTAAGCCGGATAATTGTCAGCCATCTCGTGACTGCTCCCCGCCCTGTTGGCGAGGTTTCCCACTAAGCCGCATGTAATCCATTCTTATCCTCCCGTTCCCGTTTTCACTACGGGCGACTTCCCTGACGGGAACCGGGGCTGTCATGCTTCGCACCGAGCCAGCTGCGCTGTCTCTGCCCGGCCCCTTCGGGGCAGCGGGTTTCCATCCCAGGCTGTCGCAACGTCAACGGCAGGCTTGCTGCGACCGTTCCGGTCACGCCGCCCTTTTTACGCGCCGTATCCTGCGCTTTCTGCATCCCGGCAAACTGACGCCGGGCTGTAAGGCGCAACGCCGTTTCGCGCCCGCGCTTTCCGTCGTTGCGGCGGGTTCCTGCTCATTCCTTGCCTGGTTTTTCACCCTTTTGAGTCCTTTCGCCGGGGCTGAGACAAGCACAGTCGCTGTCAGCTGTCCAGGGTAAATGGCACGCGGTAAACCGCGCCCTGGACATCCGCCATCGCCCGCGCTGGTTTACGCCCTTGCGGCGAACGGCTCTCAAACGGGTGAAGGTAACAACCAGCGGGCGCGTTCAGCAGGTCCCCGCAAAACGTCAAAACCGCGGCCCCGGCAACTCAACGGGTGATGGTTTTTAAAAGCAAAACAAACGGAAGGAGATTCATCATGACAGTACGCGGCATCAACAAAGTCATCATCGTGGGTAATCTGGGCCAGGACCCGGAAGTTCGTTATATGCCCAATGGCGGCGCGGTCGCTAATCTCAGCCTCGCCACTTCGGAGTCCTGGCGCGATAAACAGACCGGAGAGATGCGCGAAAACACCGAATGGCATCGCGTGGTGCTGTTTGGCAAGCTCGCGGAAGTGGCCAGCGAGTATCTGCGCAAGGGCGCTCAGGTGTACGTCGAAGGGCAGTTACGTACCCGCAACTGGCAGGACGACAGCGGCGTAACGCGCTATGTCACTGAAATCGTTGTCGGACAGAACGGCACCATGCAGATGCTGGGCGGTCGTCGTGACGGCGGTCAGCCACAGAACACTGCTCCGCAGCAACCCGCACAACCGCAGAGTCCTGCCGCTCCGGCACAACCTGCTGGCTCCCCTGAAAAATCCCCGAAAAAAGGCGGCAGAAAACCCCGTCAGAGCGCCGCACCGTCTCAGCAGGTGCCGCAGCCGTTACCGGACGATTATCCGCCGATGGATGATGATGCCCCGTTTTGACCTGCATGATGAAAACGCCCCGCAACCTGCGGGGCAGGAAAAGGAGAAAGACATGACCAGCAGCGTTATACCGCCCCTTCAGTCACTGCCAGATGGCACATTCACTCGCGAACAGGCTAAAGCGGTCGTAGCTCAGTATCAGAATGTCGCGATTGAAGACGATCAGGGAACGCACTTTCGCCTGGTGGTTCGTCAGAACGGCGAAATGGTATGGCGGGTATGGAATTTTGAGCCGGGTGGTGAGTACCTGATGAACCGTTATATCCGGGACTACGGCATCCGTAAACAGCAGTAAAAAGGTGCCCTGCCGGAGCAGCAACTCCGCAGGGCCGGACAATCATCAATATCCAGTGAGGTATCAACTATGTCAGTAACCGAGTCTAAAGCAAAAACCCCCGCGAAAACCAGCAAAAAAGCAGTTAAACCTGCCGAAGCCGCAGCCCTTAAGGCGGCGCTTGAGGCTGCTCAGATTGAAATGGTGCCGCTGTCGGCGCTCGTCAAATCCCCGCTGAACGTCCGTATTATTCCGTACCCGGTTGAGAGTGTCAGGGAAATGGCAGACTCCATTATCGCGGTCGGCCTGATCCAGAATCTGGTGGTTCACTCGCTGCCTGATGGCCTGTCAGGCGTTGCTGCGGGCGGTCGTCGTCTTGCTGCCCTGCAACTGTTGCTCAGTGAACAGCGCATCGATGCCGGGTATCTCGTTGTCGTCAAGCGCGTCAGCGACGACCTGGCTGTGGTCGCCTCAATGGTGGAGAACAACCAGAGGGCGGCGATGCATCCGGCAGAACAAATCAGCGGGTTCCGCACGTTGTCTGAGCAGGGTAAGACCCCGGCGCAGATTGGTGACCAGCTGGGGTACAGCTCGCGCCACGTCCAGCGCATGCTGAAGCTGGCGAACCTTGCCCCGGAACTTCTCTCCCTGCTGGCAGAGAACAAGCTCGACGTGGATCAGTGTCAGGCGCTGAGTCTGGAGAACGATCCGGTGCGTCAGGTGGAGATTTACGAGCGCGTGAAGGCGCAGCACAGCTATGCCCCCGCGCACATGCTTAAACGCGCTATCACTGATACCGAAATCGGTGTGAACCACTCCCGCTTCGTGTTTATCGGGCGTGAGATGTATGAGTCTGCAGGTGGCGTGGTGCGTGAGGATTTGTTCAGCGCCCAGGAGGGTGATGGTACGGCAGATGGTGTGCTGGTCGAACGACTGGTGCAGGAGAAGCTTGAGTCCGCCGCACTGGCAATCGAACTGCAGGAAGGATGGTCATGGTCACTGTCCCGGGAGGGCGCGGTCAGAAACTACGGTGACGACCGCGAACATTATCTGCTGTTACCAGAGCCGGAGGCACAGTACACCACTGACGAGCAGCAGCGTCTCGATGAACTGTACGCCACTCAGGAGACCACTGAAACGTTTGAAGATGAAGCCGCGATTCAGGTACTGATTGACGAAATTGAAAATGCGGCATCGATCCGGGCGTGGACACCGGAGCAGAAAGCAGCCTGTGGCGTGGTGGTCAGCCTGTATGACGGTGAGCTTTGTGTCCAGCGAGGGGTGCAGAAGAAGCCTCAGAACGAGGCGAAAGAAGGGCAGGGAGAGAATGGCAGCAGCGGCTCCCTGCATGTGGTCAGCAGCAAGCCGGATGTGACGGAGGGGATCAGCGCCCCGTTGCTCAAAAAAATGTCTTCAGAAAGAACGCTGGCAGTGCAGGCCGCCCTTGTACAGCAGCCCGAAAAAGCGGTGGCCCTGATGGTATGGCGGCTGTGCAGTTGTGTTTTCGATTACTGCAATACCACCCGTCATCCGTTCGTGATGCGTCTTGAGGTGCATCACAGTGGGCTGACCAGCGAAGCGCCGACCGGAAAGAGTGGTCAGGCATGGCTGAGTCTGATGCAGGAGAAAGCCCGTCTGGAGGCGCTGTTACCGGATGGCTGGAAGAAGGATTTCACCACCTTCTTTACGCTCGACGGACAGACTTTGATGAGCCTGATGGTGTTCTGCACGGCCTGTTCGGTGGACGGGGTGCAGACCCGGACAATGGGACATACCACACAGAGCGACCTCGATGGCGTGGAAACGGCGCTCGGGTTCCACCTGCGCGACTGGTGGCAGCCAACGGCAGAAAACTTCCTCGGTCTGCTCAGTAAGAACCAGATTGTGGAGGCGCTGAAAGATGCCGGACAGTCAGGCGCTGCGTCAGATGCCGGGAACATGAAGAAGGGAGATGCCGCCAGCCATGCTGAACAATGGCTCTCCGGTACGCGCTGGGTTCCTGCCTGGATGCGGTCACCTGATGCGCAACCTGACGCCGCTGAGGGTGAGGCGACAGACTCTGATGACCATACGGCACACGCAGCCTGATAACGGAAACGCCGCCCCACGGGGCGGCGATAAGGAGACCATTATGCGAAACATTATTACTCCCGACGTACTGAAAACCATGATCCCCCAGGAATTTGAAGACTGGCGCGAAGCGGGTGAAGATTTGCGCCGCGAACTGACCCATGCTGTCATGCGCGATCTGACCTGCCCGGCTGACTGGGACATGAATGGTGAATACCGGAGTGAGTTCGGTGGCTTTTTTCCGGTACAGATTCGCTTCACGCCATCACACGGCAACTTCCATATCGCCGTATGCAGTCCCGGCGACATCACCCCGTCATGGATGGTGGTGTTCATTCCAGCCAGCGGTCGCCCGTTTTCTGTTATCAGCACCCTGCCTGCATATTCGCCGGAGATTATTTCTCACACACTCAGTCTGACAGCGCGCCTCGATGCCGATGGCTACAGTCAGGCCAGCATTATCAGTGTCCTGGCGATGGAGGGTGCACAATGATCCCGGCGAGTTTGTCACTGGTACCCCTGAGTCATGAGCGTCGTGCTGCAATGCAGGCCATCGCAGAAGTGGAGAAGAAATATGAGCGTGGCGTTCATATTGCTGAGTTTGCCTACGCCCATGCCTTCTTCCGCATCCTGAACGGCAGCAAACGTGTCACCGTAAAAGATATCGGCTGGTTTTCTCCGGGGATGACAGCACAGAACCTGCGGGGGAAAAAGCAGGACTGGCTGGCAGCGATTGATCGGCTGATTGAAAGCCGTGGCGCATGTTGCTGGTTACCCCTGTCGGTGTCGGACGGCTGGCGACTGTTCCCGGAAACGAAGTTTCAGACGTCAGAGCGTCGGCGCAGGCAAAGTGAACTGAGCGCCGAAAAATACACCCGCCAGCGCCGAAAAGAGGCGTGCCAGCGCGAAACCGCGTATCAGGCGCTGGCGGGGCAGGCGGAAATTGAGCTGGCTTTTCATACCCCGGAAACAGTCAGCAGCTGGAGCGCACGCTGGTCGGGTACTGAACTGCGCCAGTACGACCTGGAGGAAATGTTCTGGCGCTGGAGCGAGCGTTTTCCGTCGCTGGCACCAATGGAACGCTGGATGATGGCGAACCAGCCCTTCTGGAGTGTGATGGTTGAGTCTGATGCTCTCGCTAAAGAAAGCCCGGAACCGGTCAGACAACTGGAGCGATGGATGGTACCCAACAAGCTGATACACCGGAGCCAGGCATGAAGTGGCGTTACTCGTTGCGCTGGAGACTGCCCCGGACACCATGTCCCGGACCGCAGGAACTGGTGTCAGAAGTGGTGGAGGCCGGGAAGCCCGCTCCTGAATCGGTGATGGCTCGCTGGGTGGCGGGCGCAGGGTATGCGGTGTGTGTCGATTTTCTGGATGAAAGGCAGATAAGACGCTGGAGTGATGAACGAAAAGCGGCTGCCCGCAGGCGAAATCTGGAACGTCGCGTGAACCGGATTGCGCCATTGTTTGCTGATGAATTTATCAGGCGTGAACTGGATGCTCGCCCGGCATATTTTCAGGGAAAAACCATGAATATGCCTCCCAAAGGAGGGGAGTCATGCTGAAGGTTATGAGCCGTATGGTCAGACAACGGATTTACATCTGTTAAAACACTTTTGGTAAGGAAAGACTATGACTCACGTATTTGTTTATCTCGTTATAGCTTCATCTGTACACGGTGGCAGCAGCTGGAACGTAACCCCTATGCCTAATATGGATGTTTGCAATCAGTTCAGCGAAAGTATTACTAAACCCCGGGGATTTGACTTTAATTTCCCTCGGGCAAGCCTGGTTCGCTGTGTTGAGGTAAAGACTGATAAGCCTGTTAATCCGTAATATCACATGAATGATCGATATATTTACTTCACGATATATGGTCAGCAGGGGACAAGAGGGAGCTTAAAAGAGGCAATTTTTATATGAGATACTGGATACTGGTTGTTCTGCTAAATGGATTGTTTGCGCTGGTCATGCACTTTGCCGCGCCGGAATTGTTCGGAAGCACTGAGCATTATGTCGGCGCTGGGATCTGTGCTCTGATAGCGATAGTTATTACCTGGCGAGATCCTCCAGGGATGCTGGACAACGCGCTCTTGTTTCTCTTTAAGTGGGGAATTGTGGCTTCTGGACTGGCGTTTTCTGTCTGGGGCATCGGATACAAGCTGGAATTCTGGGGGGAACATAACCCCGATGAAGTTTTCAGCGGCGCATTCGACACCATCCTGCCGAATCTGGCGGTGTTGAGCGGTGTTCTGGTTCTGGTCAGTGGCTGGGTCTTCTGGAGGCGAAGGTAACGAAGAATACGCCAGCGTGAGGACAGGAAAGTAAAAAGAGCGGTTATGCCTGCGGTATAGCTGCTCTTTTTTATGCCCCTTACGCTTTGTAATACCCTGCTGTGAATTTCCTCTGAAGAACGGATGCTGCGAATTATGGTGGCAGTTGTCTGTATCCTCTTTTCAAATTTGCCTGCTGTCGGACGGGGCACTGGCCATGACTGCGGACGACTTCCCTGACGGGAACCGGGGCTGTCGTAAACGGAGCCGGTAAACCGTCTCCGCCCTGACGGGCTTCCATCCCACTGTCGCAACGTCAACACCTGCTCGCAGTGACCGTTCCGGTCACGCCGCTTTCACCATGCCGGTGATAAAGCCGCCGGCATTCAGGTGACGCCACGTCGTTCCGCCGTGTCGGGTGTGTTCATCCTCTTCTCATACCTCTGGTGAGCCATCTCGCGTCCGTTCCCGGGCGGAGGGCTGGTCGTAGCACCGTCGCGTCGTCATCCAAGGGGTGAAATGAACTCCGCCAAAAAGTTTTTGCGAAGGGATGCAAAAACTTTTTGTCTCCGCCCCTTTCCTTCCTCCTTGCGACGTTGCTCCTTTGCCCTTTGCCGCCAGGGAACTCACCGAGAGATGGATTAACCACCAGATAAGAGGAAAAGCAGGATGAACACACAGAACGTCAACGTCAAAACCGCCACCAAAGAATCTTCCGAAAGATGGGTTATGTCCGGCGCTGAACCTATTGCTGCAAAGGTACTGGCATTCCACGGACAGGACGCCAGCTATGCATTTAACGTCCTGGCTGATTTGAAGGCAGTTGGTGCGTCATATGCACGGCGGAACATTATCGCAGATATGTTCCAGCGTTTAGGTGTGAATTAACCCACTGAAGGAGAACTGTTATGAACCGTAGAAATATGAATCTGCGTACTGATGGTTTTGTTCGCAATATCTATTCCCGTAACGCGTTCGACGTTATTCGCGCAGATGTGGTGTTGGCTGGCATGGAAAAACAGGCCAATCGTGGATGTGGCCTGCATTACGAGATTTATGAGTCCCGTCTGTTAGGTATGGCCATGAATTACCTGGCAGAACTGCCACTGAAAGACCGTCCTGTATTTATCGGCACAGCGGCGAAAAGAGGCTACATGCTGACACTGGCAGAGGAAGAACGCGCACAGGGTGAATGTGACGATCTGATGAACGAACTGGCGGCAGATTACTGATCCATGAATCGGGGGCAGCGGTGTGCTGGCCCTTTTTAACAGAAGGAGAACAACATGCATTTACACCTGACTGAATCTTCCGCTGTGCCGGGGATGCAGACCACCGCTGAGGCTGAGCGGGCCTACTGGCTGAGCCGTGAACAGGCGGCGGTGAAAGCCCCTGCTGAAATCGACGTACACGCTTTCCATGATGCGCTGGGGCTGATGTATCCGATGAACTGGCGAAGCAGTGAGAACGGTGAGTGCGAAACCTTCATGCTGGCAGAAATGATCTGCGGCAACGTGACCGAAATTTATGCACGAATCGGTATCCGTTATTACCGGATGCGTGACTACAGCAACCTTGACCACGCGGAAATTCTGGCCCGCGTTAAGGAGGTATCAGACAAGAGCCAGAAATGAAAAAAGCAGGCATAAGCCTGCTCATTCCACGCCGGATGACACACCCGCAAAAGTTTGCATCCGGCATACGCAAAATCAACATGGAGATTAAACCATGCAATTTGACCCGCAAATCGTCGCACAGGCGAACGCATTTGTAAATGCCCTGCGCAGTGGTAAACGCGCCCGTGTTCCGGCCTTAAAACTGGAGTACTGGCAGCAGTTCATGACAGTGGTATACGCTGGCCTCGGCCTCGCGTGATGTGAAACCTGCCGTCCCTTCGGGGACGGCATTACAGGAGATTTTCATGTCACAACTGAATTTTGTCGATGTCTTTGATATGGCCAGAGAGAGCGCTGGCGGTTGTTGTGTCACTCAGGATGCGCAGGCGGGTAACGGGTATTTCCCGTCTGTTCACAGGCTGATGAGTGCACAGTACAGCCGGAGCCGCTTTATCAGCGTGTTCAGGTCCACAGGCTGCCATCTTCGGCGCTGGGAAGTGTTCAGCGATTTTCTGGCGCTGGCAGCCAGTGAGCTGGATATGGCCCGGATAAGAACGCCGGAGAGTATGGCGCACTGTCGGAAAATTTGCGATCGCTACACCACCGCCGATATTGAGAACATGAACGAAATGTTCAGCCTGATGGTGTGTGCGCTGGAGGCAAAATTTCATGATTTTCTCGGCGCGATTTTCATGGAGCTTGAACTCGGAGATAATTTTCGCGGGCAGTATTTTACCCCCTATTCCGTACAGTGCCTGATGGCGCGCCTGCTGATGCCGGGAATTCAGGACACCATCCGGCGGGAAGGAATAGTGACAGTCAGTGACCCCGCCAGTGGTGCGGCGGGAATGCTGATTGCTTATGCCGAGTGTCTGCTTGAAGCAGATATCAATCCTTCCTGGCACATGTTCGGCAGTTGCATCGATATTGATCCTGTGGCGGCTGATATGGCTTTTATCCAGTTGTCACTGCTGGGTATTGCTGCGGAAGTGGTGACGGGTAACACACTCACTATGCAGTTTAACCGGGTGCGGTATACGCCAGTGTATTACTTCAACGACTTTGAAAAACGTCTGACGGACCTGAACCGACACAGGGTTATGCTGGCATTTATGCGCGGACTATCGGATGCCGCGTAAGTAACCAGAAGGGCAGGGGATAATCTGCCCGACTGCTGTTAAAGGCCGCGCGCCTGCGGCGCAGAGTAATACCTGCTGCGCTACGCGCCGCACATATTACTCAGGCGCGTAATTGTCATATTATTATTTATTCCTGCCTGTCACCTCTCATCCGGAATTATTCTGTTTGTCTCTTTTGGTATTTATTCATTGTATATAAAATAATAAATATCAAACCGGGCGACTTCCCTGACGGGAACCGGGGCTGTCATGCTTCGCACCGAGCCAGCTGCGCTGTCTCTGCCCGGCCCCTGCGGGGCAGCGGGTTTCCATCCCAGGCTGTCGCAACATCAAAATTCCGCTTGCTGCATCCTTTAAGGATGCGCCGCCTGAACCGTGGCGGTAATAAATTCCCGCCACTTTAATGGCCGGAACGGTAATTCGTCTCGCGCCGATTTTCCGTTCCGGATTGTGTGCATTCTCCCTGAGTATATATCGCCCGATTTCATCAATTCGCGGAGGGCTGCTTTTAGCATCAGTCAGGAATAAATAAAAGGGTATATAAACGCTGCGCGCCCTTTTATTTATTCCTGGCAGCTGCTCATTGCCCTTTGCCGCTCAGTGATGAAGTCGAACGATTTAATAAATCCATAAGGAGAAAACCAGAATGCACACAATTAACGTCAAAACCGCCACTCGTGAATCAGCCGAACAATTTAAAACAGATAAATTCCAGCGCTATTGTGTAATCGATGATAATGAACGACTTGATTTCATCCCAGCCCTCTTTTTTACACCAACCGCAGACAATATGATCGCCAGTTGGTTACGCCAGCATTCAGATTATGATGGCGGTTTCTGGAACTACTGGATCATTCCGCAGGGTGTTGGTGGAAATGTGGCACCGAACAAAATTATCTTCACTACTACACAAACCGGATATATCGCACCTGCAGGAGAACAACGATATAACATATGCATTCCTGGTAATTATTTTGAATCAGAGGTTAGTGCCGATGCTGCCGGAATTATTGCAACGTTGATGATAATGAACTGGCTGTCCTGGCAGGCAGCCGATATGGGGGCTGAATATGCGAAAGTCTGTAAATATCTTGTCGCCCGTCAGGATGCCCTGAAGGATTATGTCAGTCTTATTCAACATCCGGAACGTGGATTGATATGGCGGGCTATCGATTAAAACAATTGCGTCACCCTGGTGGCGCATTTTTTTTGATGGCAACATAAATTGCCTGAATTTCTTTTGCATATTGCTGGCGCTTTTTCTCCTGTACTTCCGTTTCACGAAATCCTGCATTATAAGCCCCTACAGCCCGCCATGAGTATCCCCAGCGTTTAAAAGCAATGGCAAGGTAGTAAGCGCCAGTGTAAATGTTAAGGCAACTGTCAGTATAAAGTTGTTGGGGAGTGATCCCGAACTGAGCCAGATGCGAAAAATTTTGTGAGTGTATTTGCATCTTACCGACAGCATATTCGCTCTGTGATACAACGTTGAGCGCATTATCACGCCAGGACGACTCACGGAACGAAACTGCCCGTAACAGATCCGGCTCGATCCTATAATCCCTGCCCGCCATTTCAAAACAGTCCTGCGCATTAACAGAAAATGTTATCGCCAGTAGCCCAGTAATCAGAGTTTTCCTCACGTCAGCTATTCCTCATTACCTTCTCTTTAGCCAGAGTGCCATTTTTCATAAAAAACGGCAATGCCCGGAAATACTGAATTCTTCCTGGCTGACATATTTCTGTATGCCTGCTCCTTAACATCAAAGTCCCACACACCTCGCAAGATTTCATCTTGCATGATAAGTCTTTAAAAACATGCGGTTGCAGTTATTTTTATGCAGCATTTTAGAATCAATTCCGTGATTAAGAGTATAACAATACTCTAATGACACTCTAATTAGAGTGCAGGGCATACTCTTATTAGAGTATTTCAAAAAATTCAGTTTGTTAGATAGAGTGTACTCGCGAGCATACTCTTATTTAACAACCTTACATACTCGCATCTATACTCTGTTTATTTTAATGGTATACTCGCCTTATACTATGGATAAAAGTATTCAGGTAATATTACTAATTAATCATGATTATTGGTTTCAGAAGGATCAACGATGCCACGTATACAAACTTTTGTCAGCAATCAGGTTCGTGAAGAAATTGAATCTCTGGTTACAGAAAGGAGGCAGGAAGGCGCAACGGAACATGATGCCACTGTATCGTCAGTTACTTCGATGCTCGTTGAACTCGGCCTCAGAGTATACCGGATTCAGAGAGAGAAAAAGGAAGGTGGCTTTAACCAGATGGAGTATAACAAGATCATGTTGGATAACATGGCCAGAGTCCGGGCAATGTGTTCAGAGATAATGAAGATGGGCGCACTAAGTCATGAAGTTATAAGCAATGGTAACTTTGATAATGAAGTCATCAAAAGATCCATAGCAAAATTTGCAGAAGACCAGGTAAGTATTTTCTTTCCTGAAGAGGAAGAAACGGACTAAGCCTACAGTTTATTTATCGGGCCTCCTGCCCATATCCTTGTACAGGAGGCTTTACGGAATGCTGTATTGCTTAGCTGGTAGGGTTGTAATGTTACACGCTGAAATAACCATCTGAGTATTATCATTCATGAGGTTGAGTCTGAATGGATAGCTGTTTGGGCCAACTAAGTTCGGCGCCTCTGAAATTTTCTATTATTCTGATGCTAGGTTAGATAGCCAGGTATCATTTAAGTAATGAACACTTTCTGTCGGTCATAATTGATTTTCAGAATGAAGGGCTATCTGGCTATTAGCCTTTATCTAACACAACTTTCTCTCATAGCTCTCTTGCAGGAAAATTCTTATACATCGCCAGGAGCAATCCAATCTGATCTTCTATACCTCCCGAGCTACTCGCGATATTTCTTTATAAGCTTTTGCTTTGCATTTTAATTTGAGAGTGTTTTTTGTGAGCTTAATCATAAATTAATGCGTAACTTTGGTATTTATTGAGCGTCGATCTGTGATGTTGTATATTCGATTTAAGGTAAATCAATTATTCCCAGGGAGAAGAATGCGTTTATTTAATTGATTTGCTTTTGTCGCGATGGCAGGGGTTGGCCCCCCCTGTCACCGCTGGCCACCAATAACCCAAGCACTTTTAACAGGAGGTTACGATGGTTATCATCGATCCTATCCGTATGGAAATTTTACGCAAGATCTTTCCTGAAATTAATGATGTCAAAATTGAAGTATTTACTCTTTTTGCTTTTGGAATGGCTATTAGAGAAATTTCTGATTACAGACATACGACCACACAGGCAGTCTATAAGACCCTTAAGGAATTGTGTGAACAATATAGCGCACCTTCCAATGAAGCCCTTAAGACTTTGTACATCACACGACTTGCTCTGCACTCCTTTCTTGAACTCAGAATAGAGCTTCAGCCAGAGGAGTAATTCACCTCTTTTCGGGAAAAACGTGATGTGATTTATATCACGTTTTTCCTGTTGATTTAGATCAAAATGCGGTTGTAAGACTTTTCGTGTTTTCGTCTTTTTTATATTTAAATCAAGATGTTGAATGCCTCGAAAATAGTTTTATTTCCAATTGGACAGCCCCTATTTTTTCACGTCATCATATACGTAGTTTTTATGATTTAGCGGAGCATTTGAAATGATTCAAGATACCCCCCTGAAACCACGTCCAGCAGGGAAATTTATCCGACTTTATCTGGATGGTGTTGTTTATGAGGAGCTAAGAAAGAAAGCCAAAAAAAATGCCAGGCCAGTACAAAAGACGGCAGTTCTTATTATTGAGGAGGCATTAGGGTTGAAAGAGTGACTCCGCTACAGAATCATTTTTTTTGTGGTTAATGGTTCTGTGCCGGATTGACTTAACCCGTCAATACCGCTCTGGGTTGTTTTGTAAATAATATAAATGGAGTTTCTATGAATTTATCCTTATCAAAAGGCGGCCTCCCCGCGTCTGTAAAAAAACGTGCATGGCAGTACTGCCAGATGGCATGGAGTGGTGTGACCACTAAAAAAGCGCTGTCCCGTCTGGCTGCGCTGTCTCCGCTGTTGTTACTCGGTGTGGGACAGATGGCCAATGCAACCGACCTGCTGGCCGGGGGCAAGGATGATGTGAAAGCCACCTTCGGTGCCGACTCATTCGTCATGATGTGTATCATCATCGCCGAACTGATTGTCGGTGTGGCGATGTATATCCGCACCAAAAACCTGTTGATCCTGCTGGGCCTGGTTGTGGTTATCGTCTTCACTACCGTCGGTCTTACCTTCATCAACTGATATGGAGGGAAACGATTTAGACAAATACCGTTTCCCGAAAACCCTGTCAGAGCAGAACCGCATTATTGGACTGCCCCTTGATGAAGCTATCCCCGCAGCGGTTGTTTTGCTGTGGGGATTTTTCACCAAGAAATATTTATTCAGTCTGATTATTGCGGCAGTTATCTGGCAACTGATCAGGGCGGCGAAACGCGGAAAAAGTTCCCGATGGTTATACAACTGGTGTTACTGGTATTTGCCCACTGAATTATTCCGGGTTGTCTACCGCGTTATTCCCGATTCCAGTTTCAGGAAATGGATAAAATAAATTACCGCAGGGCCATATTATGGAAATTAGCGCTCGTAATTCATCCACCAAAATTATTGCCATTATTATTCTGTCGCTCACGACACTGGTCTTTATTCTGGGCTTTGCCGTGGCATGGCTGGCTGTGACCAACAGAGCACTCATCCACGAGCAACGTACAGTCGTCACACCGATGACCTACAACGCGCCTTTTGTGGTATCCGAAACTAAAGCTGATACCGAGTATTTCCGGATGATGACGCTGTCCTTCCTGGCCCTGCGTCTCAATGTCTCGCCTGAAACGGTCGATTCCAACCACGCTTTTCTGATGTCTTTTGTCGAACCAGAGGCCCGGGAGGAATTTAAAAAAGTACTCCAGGAAGAGGCAGCGCAGATTAAAGCCAATGATGTGAATTCCACGTTCTACACCACAGAAATCAATGTCTATCCCGTTGACGGCCGAATCGATGTTCGTGGCGTGCTGAAAATGTGGATTGGTAACTCTAAGCCTTCCACGGAAATAAAAACCTACCGGCTTCGTCTGAAGTATACCGGAGGCTTTACCCGTATCGGCCGGTTCTATGAGGTGACCAATGAAAAATAACCTTCCGGCGTTATTGTTTGGTACAGCCATGATGGTCGTTGTGCCCCCGGCTGCGCAGGCACAGTCACCTGCCACGATCAGCCTCCCACAGGGCGGGCAGTTCCGGCTGAGTATCAGCAATACCGATCCCAACATGATTTTTATCCCGGGTGACAAAGTCACCGCCATCACAGCGCCAGGTGGAATGCTGGCAGACAAGCGGCTGACAACGGCCGGAGGTGTGCTGTTCACTTCGGTGGCCACCCGTACTTTCACGATTTTTGTAGAAACAGCGCTGGGCCAGACCTTCTCTGTCGTGGCCACGCCCGTAAAAAGTGAAGGTCGCGTCTATCGACTGATGAGCGCTGAACCGCCCTCACGGCCTGAAACCCGTAAATGGGAAACCGCTCAGGCTTATGAAAAGCTGCTAATCAGCCTTAACCGTGCCGTGCTGACGGGTGACATACCTGATGGCTACGGTGAAGTGAAACCTCTTTCTGACGGTATTCGTCTCCCCGGTGGTTTTTCTGTTACCCCTCTGAAAGCCTGGGCGGGCGACCAGCTGCGTGCCGATCGTTATGAACTGCGTAATGCCAATACCTGGGGGGTGGCGCTGCGGGAGCAGGACTTCTGGAAACCTGGCGTTCGTGCCGTAATGTTTGATAACAACGCACAGACTCTGATGGGCGGAGGAAGAATGACCGTCACCGTTATCCGTGAAAACGGGGAGGGTGAAGATGGCCAACGTTAACAAAGTCGTCCGCCGTCGTCAGGTTGCCCTGCTTATAGCCCTTGTTCTGGGGATTGGTGCTGGCGGTGCCGGGACATGGATGGTCTCAGAGATGAATCTGAAGAAAGCGCCGCCCGCCAAAGCGCCAAAAGGAGAACCCGCGCCGGATATGACCGGGGTGGTCAATCAGTCCTTTGATAACAAAGTTCAGCGTTCTGCCATTGCGGAAGCCCAGCGGCTTAATAAGGAAACGCAGACAGAGATTAAAAAACTGCGTACTGAAATGGGGCTTGTCAGTCGCGATCTTAAAGGCAGTCAGGATCGCATTCGTGAGCTGGAAGACCAGAACCAGTTACTGCAGACGCAGCTTGAGGCCGGGAAGAATTTTGACTCCCTCAGTGCCGAACCCCTGCCGGGAGCGCTGGCCTCTCAGGGGAAACCTGTACCCGCTGGTAATGTTCCTCCTCCGACAAGTTTCTGGCCAGCAGGAGGCGGACAGGCCCCGGCCGCACCGGTGATGGCCCCCGTTCAGCGTCCGGGAATGATGGATAGTCAGGAATTCAGTCTGCCGGATACCGGGCCGAAAAAGCCCCGTTTCCCGTGGATTTCCTCCGGCAGTTTTGCTGAAGCAATCGTCGTTGAAGGGGCAGATGCCAATGCGTCCGTTACCGGCGATAAAAATACCGCCCCGATGCAGTTGCGCCTTACAGGCAAAGTTCAGATGCCTAACGATGAAGAGTTCGATCTGACTGGTTGCTTTGTGACCCTGGAGGCATGGGGGGATGTTTCCAGTGAACGTGCCATCGTTCGGACCCGCTCAATCAGCTGCAAGCTGGGTGATGACAACATCGACCAGAAAATTGCCGGTCATGTGTCCTTTATGGGCAAGAACGGTATCAAGGGCGAAGTGGTTATGCGTAATGGCCAGATCCTGCTGTATGCGGGGGGCGCGGGCTTCCTGGACGGGATAGGGAAGGGCATTGAGAAAGCCTCCTCCACTACCGTGGGTGTCGGCGCAACTGCCAGCATGAGCGCCGGCGATATCGGCCAGGCAGGGCTCGGCGGTGGTGTCAGTTCTGCCGCCAAAACACTCTCCGATTACTACATCAAACGCGCCGAACAGTACCACCCGGTCATTCCAATCGGCGCGGGCAATGAAGTCACGCTTGTTTTCCAGGACGGCTTCCAGCTCGAAACACTGGAGGAAGCGCGCGCGAAAGCTGCTGTACGTAAGAAACAAAATCAACCTTCTGCCTCATCAACGCCTGCTGCCATGCCGGGTAATACGCCGGACATGCTGAAGCAGCTGCAGGACTTCAGGGTAGGGGACACCGTCGATCCGACGACCGGACAGGTCGTCACACAGTAAACGGGCCGGGAAACCGGCCGCAACAACACAATCCGGAATAGTTAGTGCCCTGGAAGACGAGAAAGGGATGGGCGGTAGCGTGTCCGGGCAGCATACACAGGAAAGAGCGATGGCAGACGTACTGGACCAGTTACAGGAGCAGGAAGACCTGATTAACAGGCTGCACATTCAGGCGGTCAGGCAACAGTTGAGCGTTAAAGGTGAAAGCCTTACCCGGTGTGAATGTTGTGGAAACCGTATTCAGGAACGGCGTCAGAAAGCGATACCCGGCGTGCGTACCTGCACTGAGTGTCAGCGGGTACTGGAAATTCGGGAAAAAAATTATCAGAGGTGAACGATGGGAAGCAGAAAAGCCAATGTGATGGTCGTGGGGAAAACTGGCAGCGGTAAAACCATGACACTCAGTCAGGTCACTCAGTTTTTCCTGGCGAAGTCTGACGTAAGCCAGCTCAAAGAAAGGTATTCCGGTAATGACGGAGAGAGGATAGCGGAGGCTATCCGTCAGAACTGCAACATCTGGTATCCACTGAAACCAGGGGATGAAGGTCAATAAAAGTGATGGATGCTTCTTTATTACTTCTGCGAGATTTCAGCGACCTGACCAGGCCGGAGTTAATTGCCCGGGCTAAACACCTGGATATCCTCCGGGCTCGGGTGGCGTATACCCATGATAATTTTTCTCCCCGGCAGCTAAGGGCTTTTTCCCTGGCCACCCTGATGTTGTTCATGAGCTACGTGTTAACGGATTCCATCCTTTTCAGTGGCGTAGCCGGCCTGATAACTCTCATAGGGGTACTGCGTTATTCCCGTTTACCCATGACATGGCACACGCAACTGAAAGACGGTATTTCCCGGATCGAGAGTCTTCGAAGTTCGCCGCTTCGTCAGATGGATGAAGCCAATGCCCATTATGACTGGCATTACGCCTCTTATTGTCTGGCTGCTGAAATCCAGCTTATTTACTCAGCGCTTTCGCAGCCAGCCAGACCCTTCAGCGCATAATTTTTCAGGAAACAGCGATGAAAAAAATCACACTTTTGCTGGCAGGCAGTGCCCTGCTGTTATCCGGTTGTGCAGGTGTCAAAAGCAGTTTCGACTGCGATGCCACAACGTCTGATACCTGTATGACCATGACGAAGGCTAATCAACTGGCCCGGGACAAGGCGGCAAAACAGGCGGGAAAGCCGGCTGCGGGCGGGCTGCCTTCCCTGGTTAATCTTCCTGCCGCCTCTGCGGCGGCGGTTCCGTCAGCATCCCGTGCCGTCGTCAATGTCCCTTCCGGTGCGCGGGTAACCAGCAACAGACCCGCAGTATCAGCTGGCACCGCAACAGGTATAAGCACGAACGCCGCAGCGTCAACACTGACGCCACGTCCGGTTGCCGGAACGCCGGTCACAACCACTCCGTCATCAGTGGCTTACCGTCCGATCGGCTCCGTGGTTACACCGGCACCGTCATGTCAGAGCGTGCGCTGTGACCATCCTGGATCGGTGCATCCACAACGCAGCCAGGATCAGATAGCCACGGTCTGGATTGCACCCTGGGTAGACAGCGATAACGCCTTTCATCAGCCCGGTCGGGTGTCCTTTGTGGTCAGCCCTGCCGACTGGGTTCTTCCGTCCCGGGTAAATTAAGGAGTTCGGGTGAAAAAATTTCTGAACGTACTGGAAAATCTGCAGAACGCCTTCCGGATGCCGGATGGCGCGTCGGAGATGACGCGCAATCTGGCCAGCCTGGACTTCCCGCAGCTGACCAGCGTCCTGCCGTACCGTGACTATGACCGTGACAGTGGGCTGTTTGTGAACCGCAGTACGGTGGGCTTTCTGCTACGTGCAGAGCCCCTTATCGGCGCTAACGAACAGATTGTGTATGTGCTGGAAGATCTCATCAAAAGCAAGCTGCCGCGTAAGACGCCAATATCATTCCACCTGGTGTCCAGCAAGCTGATCGGTGATCAGCTTGACCGGGGCCTGTCTGAGTTCCGCTGGCAGGGAAAGCATGCTGACAAATTTAACCGTATAACCAGGGCATATTATCAGCGCGCGGCGCAGCAGCAGTTCAACAGCCCGACCGGTCTGCCGCTGACCCTGCGTGACTACCGCCTGTATATTTCTTACTGCGTGAAGGCGAAGAAGCGGACGGCTGCCGTGATGACGGAAGTTGCTCATACCCTGAAAGTGCTGCGTTCCTCTCTGGATGCGGCAAAAATTTACACGCAGGCGGCCGATGACCAGGAGCTGGCCACGCTGGTTCACGGGATGCTGAATGCCCGTCATGATCAGCTGTACCCAGATGAGGTTCGTGTCGGCAAATTTGATGAGCTGCATCAGCGCTGTGTTGACCAGCGTATCGGTATCGATGTGCGTCCGGATGATGTCCTTATCAGCCTTGCCGACCGTCAGGGCAGCGTGACCTCCACGCGGGCCATGAACTTCATGCTGGAGAACAACCCGGATATGTTCATGCTATGGATGGGCGGCGATAACCTGTCCAACCTGCTCAGCCCCGACCTGACAATCGCCAGTCCGTTCGTCATCACGATGGTGATGGAGGCCGAAGACCAGGTGGCGACTCAAGGGGAAGCCACGCGCAAGTATCTCGACCGGGAGAAAAAAGCGAACTCTCCCTATGCCACCCTGTTTCCCGGCGTGGCCAAACAGGCTAAAGAGTGGAAGGAGATCCGCGAGCATCTCAACAGTAACCAGACCTGTATAGTCCGCTATTACTATAACGTCACCACGTTCTGTCCGGATACGGATGAGGATGCGCTGGTCTGCGAACAGCAGGTCATTAATACTTTCAAGAAGAACGGCATAGACCTGTTTTCCCCGACCTATATGCAGTTCCGTAACTGGATAGCGATGATCCCCTTCATTCATGCGGAAGGACTCTGGGAAGACATCAAAATGGGCGGAGCCACCTGCCGGGCGGAGAGTATCCAGGCCGTGAATCTGCTGCCGGTGGTGGCCGACAACCGGCTGTGTCAGGGGGGATTGTTGACGCCGTCCTACCGCAATCAGCTGGCGTTCCTCGATATCTACGGGGACGGGATGGGCAACACCAACTACAACATGGCGGTCACCGGCACATCAGGTGCAGGTAAGACCGGTCTGGTACAGCCTATCCTGCGCAGTGTGCTGGACTCCGGCGGTATCGCCTGGGTGTTTGATATGGGGGATGGCTACAAATCGTTCTGCGAGAACGTGGGTGGTACATACCTTGACGGCAAGTCGCTCAAATTCAATCCGTTTGCCAACATCTCCAATATCAATGAGTCCGGGGAACGTATCCGTGACCAGCTGGCTGTACTGGCCAGTCCCAATGGTACGCTGGACGAAGTCCATCACAGTCTGTTGCTGCGCGGGGTTCAGGAGGCATGGGAAGCGCACAAGGAAAAAGCCCGAATTGACCATGTAGTCCAGAAGCTGACGGCCATCCGTGAGGATGATAAATACCAGAACTCGCCGGGTATCACCAACCGACTGGATGAAATTATCGAACTGCTCGGTAAGTACTGCTCCTGGGGAATTTACGGCGAATACTTTAACAGTGACGAGCCGTCACTGACCGATGACGCCCGCTTTATCGTCCTGGAGCTGGGGGGCCTGCAGGACAAGCCTGACCTGCTGGTTGCGGTGATGTTTTCCCTCATCATCTACATCGAAGACAAAATGTACCGCACGCCGCGCAGCCTGAAGAAATGTTGCACCATTGACGAAGGCTGGAAGCTGCTCAACTTTAAAAATGAGAAGGTCGGTCAGTTCATTGAAACCGGCTACCGTACGGTTCGCCGCCACCGTGGCGCGTTCATCACCATCAGTCAGAACATCAAAGACTTTGACGCCGATGATGCCTCCGGCGCGGCCAAAGCGGCCTGGGGTAACTCTGCCTTCAAGGTTGTCCTCAAACAGGATGCGTCTGAGTTTAAACAGTACAACCAGAACCGTCCCAACCAGTTCAGCGAGCTGGAGCGCAGTGTTATCAGCAAGTTCGGTGATGCCAAAGACCAGTGGTTCTCTTCCTTTATGCTGCGCATCAATGATACCTGCAGTTTCCATCGTCTCTTTGTCGATCCGCTCAGTCGCGCGATGTTCAGTTCAAAGGGTGATGACTTCGAATTTATCCACCAGTGCCGGGAACAGAACATGGATATCCATGACGCCGTATACCAACTGGCACAACGTAACTTCCCTGATGAGATGCGCGAACTGGAAGCGCTTGCGGAGGCCGCATGAAAACGGAACAACAGGTTAACGACACGCAATCAAAACCCACAACTGCCAGAAAGGCACTGACTCAACGTGAACGCCAGAAGCGCCGCTGTCTGCGTAGCCTGCTGCTGGTTGCCGCCACCATCCTGTGTATTAACGCTGCCGTCACGTCGTTGCTGATTAGCTGGCGTACGCCAACTGTGGTGTCATTTGATATGAAAAAAACGCTGGATCAGTTCACTGAACAGGCTGGCGCTCAGTCACTGGATGAGCCTCAGACTAAGGCACTTACCGAACGATTTATGACCAGCCTTAATGCGGAGCTGCAGGACTGGCAGGTCCGTCATAATGCACTGATCCTGGTTACGCCCGCAGTGGCCAGCGGGGCGGGCGATATCACTGATGAGATTCAGACAGGGGTGGCACACCGAATGGCGGCGGGAGGCGGCAACTGATGAAAAAAGGGCTGCTGGCGCTGTTGCTGATTTCCGGCGTAGCACAGGCAAAAAATCTGGGGACATGGGGGGAAATGTACCCTATTGCTGAGCAGGACATGCTTACTACCATCCAGACACGCCTGAAGGCAATGGAGGCCAGTGGTGAAATGGCCCGGGAGCAGGAAGCATTCAAACAGCGTGTCATTGAAAACACTCTACGCCCTAAACCGGTTGAAGGACTGACGCTGGCGCAGGAGAACACCACGCACTATATCGATCCGTCGCTGACGGTCAGTGAAGATCTGAAAGACCATCAGGGGCGGGTGTTCGCCCGTAAAGGGCAGGTGATTAACCCGCTGGATACCGTCCCGTTCACCGACACGCTCTATTTTATTGATGCAGATAATCCGCAACAACTGTCCTGGATTAAAGCGCAGAAACCCGGAACATTGACTTACCGCGTCATTCTGGTCAACGGCGATATCCGTGAGGCGACCAAAGCCCTGGACACGCGGATTTATTTTGACCAGGACGGCACGCTAAGCAGGAAGTTTGAACTGAAGGCTATCCCTGCCCGGGTGACGCTCTCAGAAGACCGACGCCGTCTTCGGGTAGATACTTTTGCCCTCCCTGGTCCAGGAGAAGCCCATGAATAGGTCACTTATTTTGTTACTCATGGCTTTTGCCTTCAGCTGGTCGTCAGTGAGCAAGGCTGCCACTACCAGCGCTTCCGTTGAGTGCGAGGGGCGTTTTGTAAACCCGATCACCGATGTCTGCTGGGAGTGCATTTTCCCGGTAACCATTGGCAATGTGCCCGTCGCAAAGGGACGTCAGCCGGATACGCCGAATCCTGGCATGCCCATCCAGTTTTGTCCTATGGGGATTTTCTACCGTGTGGGGCTGGCCATAGGCTACTGGGAGCCTATGGCGCTGACTGATGTTACCCGTTCCCCTTACTGCATGGTGAATCTGGGCGGGTTCAATATCAACGTGGGTAATGTCGGTACCGGGACTGGCGGGCAGGAGAACAGGGCCAACCCCGGCGCGTTCTACCATGTTCACTGGTACAAATATCCGCTGACGTACTGGCTCAATATCATCACGTCAATGGGCTGTCTTCAGGGAGGAGACATGGACATTGGATATCTGTCTGAACTTGATCCGATGTGGGACAGCAGCTCGCTCAGCATGATTATCCAGCCTGAAGCCATTCTGTTCGGCAACGTGATTGCGCAGGCGGCCTGTGCGGCTGATGCCGCCGCAAGTCTGGTGCATATGCCGCTGGACCCCCTGTTCTGGTGTGCCGGTAGCCAGGGAAGTATGTACCCCTTTAATGGCTGGGTATCGAATGAATTCAGCCCGATGCAGACCTCGCTGCTTCTCAGTGAACGTATGGCATTCAAGCTGCACCGGCAGGGCATGATCATGAACTCCGTTGGGGCTGATACGGCGGTTTGCTTTGAATATCCATCTCCCATCATTCCGAAAAGCCGCTGGCGTTATCACCTGGTCAATAAATATCCCGATGCAGGGCAATGTCATCCGCTGGGCCGCAGCGTGACACGCTGGGAAACCGGCAAGAACATGCCTAATGACCGTCGAAATTTCGGGTATCTCTTCTGGCGTAAACGCAACTGCGTTTTCCTGTAAGGAGCACAGTATGTTTGTGAACAAGGTATTGATTTTCCTGCTCGCTCTGTTGACCACAGGGCTGGCTCAGGCAACTGAACACACGGAAAACCGTCAGTTTATCAAGGAACAGCTCAGACTGGATCGTCAGCGATTTCAGTCTCTGCAAACTCCAGATTTCCTGAAGCAGGCACGTCCGGTAGCACCGCAGGATCAGTCATTTCTCGACGCTCAGGCACAGCAATTCCGGCAATCCATGCAGCCCGGTGAGCGCCCCGTTGATGCTGCTCTGGTTTTTGTTTCATTCTCAATGCCCCCTGATGAACTGAAACAGCGCGTTCAGGACGCGGCAGCACTCAATATTCCGGTGGTTATCCGGGGGATGGTTAACGGCGACATGCGGGCCACAGCGAATGCTGTCGCTGGTCTGGTAAAAGAGAGCAATACCGGAGGCGTGCAGATAGACCCAACCACCTTTCGTAAGTACAACATTACCGCCGTACCGGTACTGATCGTCGCCTGCGGAAATCAGGGCGATAAAGTTGACCGCCTTCAGGGTGATCTCACGCTGCATCAGGCGCTGAAGCGCGTGGCAGAAGAGGGGGACTGTGCGCAGACCGCGAAAAGCCTGCTGGGCGAGGAGGCTGAATGAAAAGGATACTCCCTTTACTGGTGGCTACGGCATCGGTCTTTATGGTGCAACCGCTCATCGCTAATGAGCAGTTTAATCAGGGTATGCAGCAGGGGAAAGCGAACAAAGGGCAGGGTGCTGATGCCATTCAGGGATTTAAGCCCGCTGAAGTCATCCCGGGCTACACGACATCCCCCTCTGAAAGCGGATACTACGGTGGGGTGACCTCGTCGGGTGTGGATATGACATCCCCGGGTTCTGCAGCGTTAAACAGTTCTGAGGCCGGGAAAACTATTACGGAATCCATTCTTAATACTCCTGCAAGCAACAAACCATCGCTTGATGCACCGTTTATTTCCGAGGGACTGGATATGCAGGCGAAAGCGGAAACCATTACAGGCGGCGGTTTTGACGGATGTGTGGACCAGCCTGCGAGTTTTACCGAAATCACCACACATCAGTGTCTGCGGGACACGAAAATTGAGCAGTACTGCACCCGCACCGCGACTATTGTCGGCGACTGGAAGGAAACCACAGAGGTTAAAACCTATACCCTTACCGCCTTTAATTTCAGCCGTTCCGGAAAGCAGATTGTGTTCAGCGTGGCAGCCCCTGAAGCCGGCATCATCCACAGTGCAAGCCTGAACGTGACCACCCAAAATTATCTCTGGAATTCCCGGGCCAGCTTTATGAATACCACGTTCAATCTGACCTGGAATGACACCATTGCACTGGGAGGCGCGACAGGGATGGTGCTGACCAAAGGACAGACTCTCAGCGGGACAAGCTGCAGCGGGAACGGCAGCTGTACCGGTACGCTGGATAACGTCATCTTTAACCAGTTCGTCGGGGGCAGTTCTCGTTTCACGCTGACGCTGGTGATGCAGGTGAAAAGCAGGGAATGGGTGCCGCGGGTAGAGTGGTCAGAAAGCTGCCCGTTCAGCAAGTCTGAAGGCGCCATGACCGGTTCTCAGTGCGTGGAGCCGGGAGGCACCCGGTCCGTCGTTGTTGAGGGAAAAACCTACAGCATTCATCAGGACTGCTGGAAATGGCAAGACACCTACCTGACCCAGACCGAGACAGAAGGAACCTGCGGGGAGTATATGAAGGACTCCGCCTGTACGGTGACGCGCAGCCAGTGTGCAGATACCGTGGATGGTTTTTGTGTGAGTCAGCAGGTGACGTACTCCTGTGAACGGAAGAAAACGGGTAACGGGCAGATTTGCGGTGGTGAGTTTTTCTGTACGGACGGCAGCTGCGCGCAGGGCCAGACCGGAACCAGCAATATGTTTGGTCAGGCCGTCTCCGCGCTGGCCGCGGTCGCTGCTGCAGGCGAAGACGTGGCGGAACTGAACGGGGAGAACGTCAGAGCATTCACTGGCGAGGCCAAATCCTGCAAAAAGATGGCTGCGGGCTTCAATAACTGCTGCAAGGATTCCGGATGGGGTCAGGATGTGGGGCTGTCGAGTTGCAGCAGCGATGAGAAAGCGCTGGGCAAGGCTAAAGAGAAAAAACTGACGGTCTATGTCGGGGAATACTGCAGTAAAAAAGTCCTCGGCGTCTGCCTCGAGAAAAAGCGCGGCTACTGCCAGTTTGATTCAAAACTGGCCCGTATTGTCCAGGAGCAGGGACGTCGTGACCAACTGGGCGTTGGCTTCGGCAGCGGAAAGTCTCCGGACTGTCGTGGCATAACGGTGGATGAACTGCAACGCCTCGATTTTGGGGTGATGAACTTCAGTGATTTTTACAGTGATCTTGATGCTGGCAGTGAAATTCCGGAAGACCAGGCGTTGCTGAAAAAAGCGCAGGACATCATCGCCGAAAAAATGAAGGAGAACGCCCCATGAGATGTATTGCCGGTGCGCTTGCCCTGATGATGGCAGCATCACTGCATGCTGCTCCCGAGGATGTGCTGGCACCTGAGTATGCCCGGGAAGAGGGATGGCAGTGGTACAACCCCAATGCTGAAGAGGCTGAACCCGAACCTGCGTCGCCGCCGACACTACGGGAACGTCTGGCCAGCATGACGCCATCAGAGCAGAAAAAGGTGCTCCAGCAGGCTACCCGTGAAGCGCTGGACACCGCCATTCTGTATCCCTCTGCGGAGAACTTCCGCCGCTTTATGACACTGCAGAACTTCTGGACTGACCGGGCAACGGACTTCACCCAGACGGCGAAACTGGCCCGGCTGAAGTATCCGGAGCTGGATTACAACGTGAAGCGCAGCCATTACAACGGCACGGTGGAAGCCCGCCTGACTGAAGAAAAGAAGGTCCAGAATGCGGTTATCAGCCAGGTGGCGCAGCGTTATGGCCTGTTCTTTTTCTACCGGGGCAACAATGCCGTCGACAACCTGATGGCCGGGGTGATACGGGCTTTCTGTGAAGACCGGGGGATCAGCCTGATGGCCGTCAGCGTGGACGGTAAACTCAGCGACCAGCTTCCGCAAAGTCGCCCTGACAGCGGACAGGCTGAAAAAATGCGTGTCACCCACTTCCCGGCTACGTTTCTGGTCGACCCGAAAACTCACCAGTGGCAACCCCTTGCATGGGGGTTTATGAGCCACGATGACCTGGATCGCCAGATGGTCAGCGTCCTTACCCACTTTGCACCTGACTACTGATAACACCTGTCTTTTGAGGTAACCCATGCTTATTACTGTATTGCGGTCCGCCATCCTGATGGCGGCAATGCTGTCCGGCTGTCTGCAGGCCGGGACACTGGATGATATTCGTGCTCTTGAAGCCGGTAAAACGGGCCGGAGCGCACCCGCGATGGATGCGCTCAGCCTGCCAGAAAACGGGGCGGCAACAACCACAGACCGTGCTGCTCAGAATACCTCACCCGTCTGGTATTCGTTGAATGATGGCAGGAAAGTTAACCTGCAGGACTGGAAGGTGGTGCTGTTCATGCAGTCGACCTGCCAGTACTGCCGCCAGTTTGCTCCGGTCCTGAAAGCTTTTTCTCAGCAAACCGGTCTTGACGTTTTCCCTATCAGCCTTGACGGGAAGGGAGATGCCGAATTCCCCGATGTTCTGCCAGCAACGCCGGATGTGATGGTGGAATATTTCCAGAGTGGCCTGCCGGTGGCCACGCCAACCACCTTTCTGACCAACGTCAATACGATGGAAACCTGGCCGCTGCTGCAGGGTGCCGCAGGGGCTGGAGAATTCCGCAGCCGGCTCAATGAGGTGCTGCGTATGGCACTGGATCGGCAGTCAGGGAAAAGCACTCCACTCAACACGCAGGGACAACAATAATGCGACTGAAACCGCTTTGCCTGGCCTTTGCGCTGGGCCTGTACAGCGCAGGAACGGCGCAGGCCGCGCTGCAGGATGACATGAACTCGTTCTTTAATGACATGAGCTATGCCAGCAACACCACCTCGGCAAAAGCCTGGCAGGGGCAGGCCGCACGTTATGTCTCCGGAGGCTCGTTCTACGCGCGCACCGGCAACAAGAATATTCAGCTGGTTTCCATCAGTCTGCCGTCCATAAATGCCGGGTGTGGCGGGATTGACGTGTATCTGGGGGCGTTCTCTTTTATTAACTCCGACCAGATTATGGCGTTTGTGAAACAGACGATGGCCAACGCAGCGGGCTACTTCTTTGACCTTGCGCTGGAAACCACCGTACCTGAACTGAAAGCCGCGAAAGACTTTCTGCAGAAGATGGCCGCTGATATTAACCGGTTCAATATGTCCAGCTGTCAGGCGGCAAAGGCGATGGTCGACAGCGTGGCATCGCTGTGGGGAGAGAGTCAGCAGAACGTCTGCCAGTCTGTTGGCGGGCAAACCAGTGTGTTTTCGGACTGGGTTGCTTCCCGTCAGGGCTGTACCTCCGGAGGCAAATACGGCTCCGTCGCGGACAAAGCCACCGGCGCGGAAAAGGACCAGGTACTGAAGGATATCAATCTGATGTGGGATGCGCTCGGCAACAGCTCGCTCAGCAGCAATGCAGAGTTGCGTCAGTTCGCCATGAGCATTAGTGGCTCGGTGATTTTTGGCAGCAACGGCGAATTGCGGATACTGTCTTCAATGGCGTCGGATCGCAGCCTGCTGACAGCGATGATGAGCGGCGGCAGTGCGAAAGTATACGTCTGCGATAACCAGAATAAATGCCTGTCCCCGACCCTCAATAACGTGACGATTTCCGCAGACAAATCGCTTATTAAGATGGTTCAGGACATGCTGACCAGCATCGAGAACAAGGCCATCACCGACACGCCGCTGACGGAAAAAGAGAAGCAGTTCATCAACAGTACCTCCATCCCCATTCTCTCCTGGATTGTGGATCAGTCGTCACTGAGTGTCTCGCAGTCCCTTTTTGCCCAGCTGACGGATTACATCGCGGTCGACATCTATCTGCAGTATCTGGAAGCCGTGATGAAGGTGGTTAACGGATCGCTTGCCACCAAAGATTACCCGGGCGCCAACATGAAAGAGCTGAAAAGCGGGCTGGCCGACGCGCGTCAGGCGCTTAACTCGCTGCGTATGGAAGTGCAGATCAAAGAAGATGCCCTTATCTCCGCGCAGCAGCAAATCCGCTTTATCCGCCAGCAGGTCTCCTCAAAGATGAGCGATCGTGTGCTGGGTAACTACCAGTTCAGCAGGGTGAATTGATATGGCCGTTGATACGATTTACACCGTTGCCGGCGGGGCGTGGTTTCAGGATACGCTCAATGGCGTGGCGGCATTTTTTAACAGCAGGGCCGGAGACTCACTGATTGCTATGGCCACTGCCGTATCGGCGATTGTCGGGGCGGCAACCTATATCCGGACACGCAATATTATGGACCTGGTCAAATGGGCCGGGTTTTATGTCCTGGTGATTGCCGTTCTGGTCGGGGACAAGCGGAACGTGCAGATTATTGACCTGTCTGAGCCTGCGGCCATCTATCAGGTTGATAATGTCCCGACCGGCCTTGCAGCCCCGGCCAGCCTGATCACTCGTATTGGTGCCGGAATGGCACAGGTTTACGATTTTGTGTTTGCCCGGCCGGACGCGCTGACTTACAGCAAAACCGGGATGCTGTTCGGCGCGCAGCTGGCGGCGGGGAGCAGTGATTTCCGGTTCTCTGAGCCGGAAATTCAGCGCATGTTCTCTGATTACGTCCACAACTGCGTGGTGGGTGACATTATGCTGAACAACAAGTACAGCATTGGCGACCTGATGAATTCTACAGACCCATATGCGCTGATATTCAGTAAACCCAGCCCGCTGCGTGGCCTGTATGACAAAAACCGCAATTTTCTGACCTGCGAGCAGGCCACAACCAAAATAAACACTGATTCGAGTGATATCAGTGGACGGAATATGTTCCCGTTTCTCCAGCAGGTGCTTAACCGGATGCACGGTTTCACGAACCAGGTCTTTGGTCCGACAAACGGTGCCAGTACGGCACTGTTCACCGAAATGCTGGGCGACAGCTATAACTATTTTCACGGCAATTCCATGACCTCCACCGAAATCATCCGCAAGAACGTGGTGATGAATGGCCTGCGCAGTGGTCTGGAGAGTTTTTCAGCGCAGAATGGCGATACGGCCGGACTGGTGAACACTGCCACGCAGACATCGATGGCAAAAATGCGTCTGTCGCAGGCGACCAGTGCGTCCATTGCCGCCAACACGCTGCCTGTGATGCACAGCGTTTTGCTGGGCATGACAATGGCACTGTTCCCGGTGCTGATTGTTCTGGCCGTGGTGAGTTCCCTGTCCTGGACCATTATCAAAGGCTACATCTACACCATTGCTTATCTGCAGATGTGGCCCATTCTGTTCTCCATCCTGAACCATGCGATGAATTTCTACCTGCAGGGCAAACTCAACGGGACGGCGGTGACGCTGGCCACGTTTGACCAGATACAGAATACCTATTCCGATATTGGCACCACAGCCGGCTGGCTGGCGCTGTCCATCCCGTTTATCGCATGGGGTATGGTTAAAGGTTTAGGGCAGGTGGTATCGCAGGCGGGGAACTATCTGGGACAGACCCTGCAGTCAGCCTCCACACAGTCGTCTTCGCAGGCGATTGACGGTAACTGGTCCTATAACAATATGACGACGGGGAATGTACAGGGTAATAAGTGGGATACCAACTACAGCCATCGTGAAGGCCATATGACCAACCAGCTTGAGAGCGGGGCGACGAAAACCCTGACTTCGTCAGGTCAGCAGGTGTTCAATAATGCTGAGTCCATATCAAAACTGCCGGTGGATATCATGCTGGGTAAAACGGCGACAAGCAGTTGGCAGAAACAGCAACGCGATGCTATCAGCGAGGCTCAAAGCCTGAGCAACAGCTTGTCTCAGACCTCAAGCCTGGCGACATCGCAGTTAAACCAGTGGAGTCAGCAGCGTGGTAACAGCGATACCACTGTTTCGGGTACAGACACGTCGACTAACAGCAATCTGACCAAAGCACTGAACACCATTCAGTCTATTGGTTCCCGCTATGCCCGCGATGAAAATACCACTCTGGCGGAAGGTATTCGGGCAGCGGCAACTAAAAGTCAGGATATGAGTGCCGGAGCAGGCGGAAGTGCTCAGATTTCTTTCGATTCCGATCGACAAGTTCTGGGTAAAGTTGCTGGACTGGCTACCGGGATGAAAGTCTCAGGAGAGGGGCATCTGAAGGCAGAGTATACCGGCAGGAGTGGTTCTTCGCATGGTACCAGTTCCGATTTGACCCATCAGGGTGGAACAAGCAAAGGTTTCAGTGCGCAGGAACTGAAGGATTTCCGCGACGCAATGGACGTTGTGACGTCTACCCGCGTGACGGACAGCGGCAGCCATACCGACAATGCATCATCATCCCTTGCTAACCAACTGTCTTCAACATTCTCCAGTTTGCAAAGCCAGGCATCGCAGTTTAACGATGCGGTTACCCGTAGTCATGAATACTCTCAGCTGGCCAGCTATGCAGAAAATAACAGTGCCAATATTAACCAGAACTACTCTCAGGAGTTTGTCGGTTATGTCACCAGTAAGCGCCCGGGTGAAGCTGATAAACTATTGTCGGATGCAGCCAGCCCTGAGGTGCGTGCAGAACGAGACAGGATGGTCCAGGAATTTGTGGAAGATCGCATGAAACCACAATTGCTGCAGGAATTTGAACAAAATAAAGGACGAACCGGTGACGGAATCGGCGGTGTCGGCGCATCATCAGGTCACGTAGACCTTCAGGCGGAATACGCTCAGCAGCAGGGCAGCATGAATGCACTGGCCAGTGCGAATGGAGTGAAACAAGGTAATGAGGTTGGCGCTGATGTACAACATCGCCGCAATAGTGCTGAATCTCAGGTCGATAATGATAAAAATTCTGTGAACTCATCCGGTAATTCTGCCAGGACGGATTACAATCGCTTGCAGAATGAACATGAACAGGGTAATAAAAACTTTAATGAAGCTAAGATCGCGGAAGAAAAAAGGCAAAGTGATAAGATTGGAGACAATAGCATTGGAAGGAATGATTTGAACAGAATCAAGGATGAATTGCAGGATAAGTTTAATAAAGAGTAAGAGAGGGAAAGATGAAGCGCTCAGAACTGGAAAAGGATGCTGCATATGTTCTTGATGAAATTAAGAATCGAGACTATGAGATTCCATCTAATAGCCAGATTCTAAAAGTTATTTTCAGTAAGTTAGTTATTGTTTACGCTATCCAGCTATTTTTTATTGCTGCTGATGTGTTTATAAATGCTGGGCGAGTGGAATATCATTATTTTGATACATTGGTGATAGCTCTTGGTTCAAATGTTTTTTTTAGTCTTGTTTTTTTAATGTCATCCTATAATTTTGTCTGCATGAGAATTGCATTAGGCAACGAGATAAGAAATCGGTCGGTTTTAATTGGGTTAATTGAGAAAAAGATCCACTTCTATAGTGTTTTTCTCCTGTTCACAAATTCCATAGTTGGAGTGATTTTACTGTGGGTTGGAGAGAGTTTTGTCTCAGGTCTGGGATTTTCATGGTTTGTGACATTTATTATAAGTGCTCTATTTTTACAGGGTTCGTTATCTCGATATATGACACCTGCGGTGGTGAGTAGTTTGTCAAAAGTGAAAGAACTGCTCTCCGCAACCCCCAAATAAGCCATATCTTCAGGGCTTTGCTAATGAGTAAATGACCCTGCGTTCAAAACTTCAGTATAACCTTATGATTGATATGGTTATGCTTCTGCCTGTACATTATTCATACCACACTCTGAGAGTGTGGTGATGATAGTGGTTCTTCTGGGCATGATAGATATCATGCAACTTATATGGAAATGAGAAAAATATGAAACAAAACATTAAGTTGATGGCAATGACTGCCGTATTATCCTCCACCCTGATCTTGTCTGGTTGTGGAGCGATGAGCACAGCGATAAAGAAACGTAATCTCGAAGTGAAGACTCAGATGAGTGAAACAATCTGGCTTGAGCCTTCTTCACAGAAAACAGTGTTCCTGCAGATCAAGAATACCTCTGATAAAGACATGTCTGGCCTGCAAGCCAAAGTCGCTAAAGCTGTTCAGGAGAAAGGCTACACCGTCACCTCATCACCGGAAAGCGCACATTACTGGATTCAGGCGAATATCCTTAAAGCGGATAAAATGGACCTGCGTACCGCCCAAGGGTTCCTGAACCAGGGCTACGAAGGGGCGATAGCGGGTGCCGCATTAGGTGCGGGGATTACCGGTTATAACTCCAGTTCTGCCGGCGCAACATTAGGTGTTGGCCTGGCGGCTGGTCTGGTGGGGATGGCCGCTGACGCGATGGTGGAAGATATCAACTATACGATGGTGACGGATATTCAGATTTCTGAAAAAACAAACGCCAGCGTGCAGACCGATAATGTCGCGGCTCTGAAACAGGGCACTTCTGGTTATAAAGTACAGACCAGTACACAAACTGGTAATCAGCATAAATACCAAACCCGCGTTGTGTCTTCTGCTAATAAAGTAAACCTGAAATTTGAAGAGGCGAAGCCGGTGCTTGAGGAACAGCTTGCAAAATCTGTAGCTAATATTCTCTGAAATACTAGGGTGGTTATTCAACCACCCTTATTCCTGGCTTGTCTGTTGCAAATAACACACTCCAATCTTCTTTGACTCCATAAACTAATCGTCTGAAGCATTTTATTTTGCTTTTACGATCAGTCTGTCTATGGGAAATATAATGAGCCTGAATCCTCGCGACTTAACGCAGGGCGGTCAGGTCGCTTTCATGCGCCTGAAAATGTTCCTGCAAATAAATAACCTGATTTCTTATTACGTTATTATGGGGACGGTTTTATTTGGCATCGCCGTCCTGCTTATGCGAATGAGTATTCAGAATCTGACCAACGGCATTATTTACTGGTTTGTTCGGGTAATGTCGCCTTTTACTGAAAAAATGGTCAGTCAGCCTGTCTATACCATCCGTTATTACGAACATAACCTGCAGTACAGCGCCAGGCAGGTGTTGAGCGACAGTTACACCCTGTACTGCGGTCAACTGCTGAAGCAGGAACTGGTTATTGCAGGATGTGCCGCGCTGCTGATCGCCTTTCTGGCCACGCTGGCCGTGTACTGGTATCTCGGGCGTGCTGGCCGTAAACAGAGTGAGGATGAAATTATCGGGGGCCGGGTACTCTGCGAATCGCCAAAGGAAGTCGCCCGGATGATGAAAAAACGCGGGGAAGCATCTGATATTCGTATCGATGATTTGCCGCTTAAGCTGGATTCTGAAATTCAGAATATGGCTATGCATGGCACAGTATCAACCGGTAAATCCACCCTGATGCGCAAGATTTTAAAACAGCTTCGTGACAGGGGCGATCTGGTCATTATCTACGACAAAGGCTGTACGTTCGTTGAGGACTTCTACGACGAATCCCGGGATAAAGTACTTAATGCGCTGGATTCCCGTTGCCCGAACTGGGACTTGTGGGAGGAATGTCGCTCTATCGCCGAACTGGAGAATGCCAGTACGACCCTGATCCCGGCCAGTAGCGGTGAAGATCCGTTCTGGCAGGGCAGTGCGCGCACCATTTTCGCGGAAGGTGCTGAGCGAATGCGTAAGGACGAAGATCGCAGCTACAACAAATTCCTGCGTACACTTCTGGCCATAAAGCTGGACCAGCTGCGGGCTTTCCTGGCCGGTACGCCAGCCTCCACACTGGTTGACGGCAAGATTGAGAAGACAGCCATCTCTATCCGGAGCGTACTGACAAACTACGTTAAAGCTCTGCGCTACCTGCAGGGCATTGACCGTCCGGGGCGGGAGAAGTTTACCATCCGGGAATGGATGAAGGGCCAGACCGATAAATCGAAGAATGGCTGGCTTTTCATTACCTCCGATGAACAAAACCATGAGTCCCTCAAGCCGCTTATTTCATTGTGGCTCAGCATTGCCGCCACCAGTCTTCTCGCTATGGGGCCGAACCGGCAGCGGCGTGTCTGGTTCTTCTATGACGAACTGGCGTCGCTACATAAATTGTCCTCATTACCGCGGATTATTTCAGAAGCCCGTAAATTTGGCGGTTGTTTTGTGCTGGGTTTTCAGAACATCGCCCAGATGGAAGAAATTTATGGTCCTAAAGCTGCTGCGGGGCTGTTTGACCTGCTGAACACCAAATTCTTCTTTCGTTCCCCGAGTGCGGAAATTGCGCAGTTTGTGGAAAAAGATCTGGGGGAAACCCGGCGTAAAAAGTTCAATGAACAGACCAGCTTCGGCCATGAGCAGGTCCGTGACGGGATTTCCTTCGGCAAGGAGGAAGAGCGTGTCACGGTGGTGACCTATTCAGACGTCCAGAAACTTAACGATCTGCAGTGTTATGTCACCCTGCCCGGTGACTATCCCGTTGTAAAACTCTCCATGAGCTATGAGGCAATGCCCAAAGTGGCAGATGCCCTGTTGCTGCGTGACGTACAAACGAGTCTTGATCAGACGCTTGAGGATGAAATTCGGCGCCGTAGTGAAGAAGAACGGCACAAGTTTGCCGGATTGTTCGAGGGAGAATCGTTAATTCAGGCTGTTCCGGGCGGTGCGTTTATACCGAAGGGTAATCTTTCGAATACCCCTCCCCCTTCTGCCGACCTGGTGGCTGCTGTCCTCGCGGAAGCGAATACGCCTCCTGCGACGTGGCCATTGCAGACAGAGGGGGCTTCCGGCGATGCAGATACCGAAAACACGGCGTCCACAGCAGTTGGCGCTGAAGGTGGCTCAGCTTCCACCGGAGGGACTGAGCGGGATATTGAACAGGATTTATCACAGGATATTCCCCCGGGCCTGAACAGCGACGGTGAGGTTGTGGATTTCGCCGCGTATGAGGCATGGGCTCAGACCTCACACCAGACCCGCGATATGACCCGCAGGGAAGAGGTCAACATCAACCATGCGACAGAGAAAACGCATGACTTTGATGACGACAGGGAGGTGTTCTGATGCTCTCTATTTCTTCTATAAAGGGGGATTCGGCCTATTACAGTCACGAAGACAACTACTATGCCAGCGGTTCGCTGGAGTCTCGCTGGCTGGGAGATGGCGCGGAGAAACTGGGACTGAAGGGCGAAGTCGCCAACGCCGATATGGATGCAATACGTCAGGGTAAACTTCCTGACGGTACCGATCTCTCCAGGATGGTCAATGGCGTGAATAAACACCGCAGCGGCTACGACCTGACTTTTTCAGCCCCCAAAAGTGTATCGATGATGATCCTCATTGGTGGTGATACCCGCCTGCTTGATGCGTGGAACCGCAGTGTGGAAAACGGCATGAAAGAGGTAGAGAAGCTTATCAGCGCGCGCATCACAGACAGTGGAAAAACCGATACCGTTCTGACGGGAAACATGGTGGCCGCACTGTACAATCATGATACCTCCCGTGCTTTAGATCCGCAGATCCATACGCATGCGCTGGTGTTCAATACCACGTTTGCGGAAGATAAATGGCGGGCGCTGGCCAGCGATACACGTATGAAAACCGGATTCGGTGAAAATCTGTATGCGCTGCAGGTGGCGATCGGAAACCTCGTACTGCAACCATTCAGACAGGAGGCGGAAAAACTTGGTTATGAAACGGTTGCAGCCGGTAAAAATGGTCTCTGGGAGCTGAAAGATGTTCCCGTTGCGCCGTTTTCGACCCGCAGTCAGGCTATCAGCGAAGCGGCAGGGCCGGATGCGTCCAAAAAATCCCGCGACGTTGCCGCACTCGATACCCGCCAGGCAAAAGCCTGGGCCGATCCTGAACTGCTGAAAGCTGACTGGCGCCGGCGCTTAACCGACGAAAAATTCGATATCGATAACTACATCAACCAGGCGCAGAAGCGGGCGGAGCCACCTGGTCCTGTTGTTGGCAGTACAGAGGGTATCCGGACTACAGGCCAGCCCGCCAGCGCGTCTTCCGCTCAGATATCTGAATCAGACGTACAGAAAGCCGTCAGCGATACGATTTCGGCATTGTCGGAGAAAAAGGTTCAGTTTACCTGGTCCGAAATGCTGGCCGGCACGGTCAACCGCCTGCCGTCCGTGTCGGGCCTGTTTGAACAGGCGCGCGCCGGTATTGAGGCCGCGATTGAAGGACAGCGTCTTATTCCCCTGGACCGGGAGAAGGGCATCTTCACCTCTGATATCCACCTGCTGAATGAACTCAGCGTCCATCAGCTGGCGCGCACCGCCGTTGCGGAGCAGACCGTGCTGGTCTTTCCGGAACGGGCAAAAGAGCGTGATATGCCTGCCGGGGATGCGGTCTCTGTCCTGACGCAGGATAAAAGCCCTGTGGCCATTCTCAGCGGGCGCGGGGGGGCGCAGGCCCTGCGGGAGCGCACGGAAGACGTAGCCATGATGGCCCGTTCTCAGGGACGGGAAGTGATGGTGATTGCTGCCGACGGTCGCAGTGGCCAGTTCCTGTCAGAAAGCCCGCATCTGGCAGGCCAGGTGATGCTGCGCTCGCAGATGAACGCTGACACCGTACTGCCGGTGCAGGGGACTGTTATCGTCGACCGGGCGGAGCGACTGTCGCTGAAAGAGACCGTCCTGCTGCAGGAGAAAGCGCTCAGCGCCGGGGCACAGCTGATATTCATGGACACCGAAAACCGGCAGGGGACGGGGAATGCTTTGTCTGTGCTCAAAGAGGCGGATATTCCCCAGTACCGGTTTTACGGCACACAGCTGCCGGAAGTGCGGCTGGTCAGTGAGGCGGACAAGCGGAGCCGTTACAGCCAGCTGGCACAGGACTATGTGCGTCTGTCGGCTGAAGGGCGGGATGTGGTGGCCCAGGTGACCGGCACCCGGGAACAGCAGCAGCTGACGGAGGTTATCCGGGATACGCGGCGTGATGCGGGTGAGCTGGGCCGGGAGCAGGTGACGCTGCAGGTGCTGGAGCCGGTGTGGCTGGACAGCAAAACCCGCCATCAGCGTGATAACTACCGGGCCGGGATGGTGATTGAGCAGTGGGACGCTGAGAAGAAAATGATGACCCGCCATACCATTGACCGGGTGGCAGAGGCGACCAACAGTCTGGTGCTGCAGGGTGAAGACGGCAGTCGCCTGACCCTGAAGGTGACGCAACTGGACGGCAGCTGGAGCCTGTACCGCAGCCGGACACTGGAGGTTTCTGAAGGAGACCGCGTCAGGGCGCTGGGGCGTGAGCTGAAGGGAGCCATCAAAGCGAAAGAGCAGTTCACCGTGGCGGGGCTGGAAAAAGGCGCGGTACGGCTGCGCAGCGGCGACCGGGAGCTGCGTCTGCCCACAGACCGGGCTGTGAAGCTGGCCCATGACTATGTGGAAGGGACCGGGGCCGGTACCAGCGCGTCGCGCACGGTACTGGCTGCAGTCGGTCCGCGAGGCCTGAATAAACAGACCCTGAACGCGCTGGCGCAGAGTGGCAGCGACATCCGGATTTATACGCCGCTTGCGCCTGAGCAGGCTGCGCGCAAAGTGGAAAGTGTGTCTGCGGTGCGCCTGGCCAGTGACCAGGTCCGTCAGTCGACCGGTGAGGCAAATCTGGATACCGCCATACAGGCCAGCCGGGACCGTCTGATGTCGGATGCGGAGCAGGCGGTGAGTCTGGCCATCCCGCGCGCCCAGCAGGGGCTGGTCCATCTCGGTGAACTTACCCTGCTGGCCGAGGCGGTGAAGTCTGGCCAGCCGCTGGCGGCGGTCCGGGCTGAAATCGCCCGCCAGGTGGACAGCGGGGCACTGATTAAGCTGGATTCGGTTGCCGGGGCGGGAAACCGCGTCCTGGTCCCGCGTGTGGCGTATGAGATGGAAAAGACCATCATTCGTCATATTGCTGAGGGTAAGGATGCGGTACAACCCCTGATGGCGCTGACGCCAGCCTCAGTGCTGGTCGGTCTGACGGCAGGCCAGCGGGAGGCCACGCGGACAGTGCTGGAAAACACCGACCGCTTTATGGCCATTCAGGGCTACGCAGGGGTGGGGAAAACCACCCAGTTCCGGGCGGTGATGGGTGCCCTGAACACTCTGTCTGAGTCCGTGCGCCCGCAAGTCATCGGTCTGGGACCCACGCACCGGGCGGTGCATGAGATGCGTGAGGCCGGGGTGGACGCGCGCACGCTCGCCAGTTTCCTCAGTGAAACCCGGCTGGCCATTCAGGGCGGGGAAACACCGGACTTCCGCAATGTCCTGTTCCTGACGGATGAGAGCTCGATGGTGGGCAACCGCGATATGGCAGAACTCTACCAGCTGGTTGCTGCAGGCGGCGGACGGATGGTCTCCAGCGGGGACACCGCGCAGCTGCAGGCCATCTCAACCGGTCTGCCGTTTCGCCTGGTGCAGCAGCGCAGTGCCATTGATACGGTGGTGATGCGGGAGATTGTCCGCCAGACCCCGGCGCTGCGTCCGGCGATTGAGAGCATCATTGCCGGTCAGGTGGCGCTGTCCCTGCACCAGGTGGATGACGTCACTCCACAGCAGGTCCCGCGTCAGCCCGGGGCCTGGGTGCCCGATAACTCGGTCATGGAAATCCGTGCGCCGAAAAAGGACCAGGAGCAGGGTTATCTCGTTGCTGCCAGCAAACAGACACTGACGCCAGAGCAGCTGGCCCTGGTGCGCACCGACATCATTGAAGCCATCCGGGACGACTGGATGGGGCGCACCCCGGAGGCACAGCAGCAGACACTGGTTGTGGCGGAACTCAACGCCGATCGTCATGCCATCAATGATGCCATTCATACCGCCCGGCATGAGAAAGGCGATACCGGCGCAGAGGAGCGCACGTTCACTGTCCTGGAGCCGCTGCGGGTGCCGGATAACGCCCTGCGAGCAGCTGAAACCTTTGCGGAGTACACCGGCGCGGTGGCCATGATGAATGAGCGCTACTGGACTGTGGCAGAGGTGAACACGGAGGACGCCGTGGTCACGCTGCGTAATGCTGACGGGGAGTCAGTGCTGATCTCTCCTCAGCAGAACACTGCACAGGATATTTCCCTCTTCACACCCCGCGATCTGACGCTAAGTCAGGGGGATCGGGTGCGCTTTACCCGCTCGGACACCGACCGCGGCTATGTGGCCAACAGCCTGTGGGAGGTGGCCGGGTTCACTGATGATGGTGCCATCCGGTTCCGCCAGGGAGACCAGGAGAAAGTCGTCAACCCGCAGGCCATGGCGGAGGACCGTCATATTGACCTCGCTTACGCCCTGACGGTGTATGGCGTGCAGGGGGCCAGTGAACGCTTTGCCATTGCCCTGACCGGTACGGAAGGCGGCAGGAAACGAATGGCGTCTCTGGAATCCACCTACGTGACGCTGTCACGCGCAAAAGAGCATGTGCAGGTCTACACCGACAACCTGGCGGGCTGGCGTGCCGATGCCCGGCACTCAAATGCCGGTCAGACTGCCCACGATCTGCTGCACCAGAAAAGCGATCACGAGTCTGACACCGGTAACCGCCTGCTGGCCACCGCCTCCCCGCTGGATAAAACCGCGCTGGGTCGCCGGGTGCTGGCGGAAAACGGTCTTGAGGGCGAAACAATGGCCCGCTTTATTGCTGCCGGCAGGAAATACCCGACACCGTATGTGGCCCTGCCGGCCTGGACCCGTCACGGGAAAGCGGCCGGGGCGCTGCTGACTGAAATCCGCATCGAGGATGACGGAATGCGCGTGGTGCTCAGTGATGAGTCCCGGCTGCGTGGCGGGGAGGATGCGCAGTTCGCCGGCCTGCAGGCCAGCCGTAACGGACAGACACTCATTGCTGATGATCCACAGACGGCGCTGCGCCTGGCACAGGAGAACCCGGAGAGCGGGGTGGTGATACGCCTGCACGGTGAAGAACGGTTGCTCAATGCAGGCCGCCTGACCGGGGGACGAATCACGGAGCCTGATGAGGTGGAACGGACAGTGCGCAGTGTGGCGGAGGCTGAATCGGCGGCGAAAGCGGAAGACCCCATTACGCTGCCTCCGGATGAGCAGCAGAAACTGGCAGAGGCACAGGAAAAAGCGGCCCGGGAGCTGGCGGAGCAGGCCCGGCAGGAACTGTTGCCGGCAGTGCCGGGTGAGGAGAGCACCAGACCCGAACAACTGTTGTCTGCTGATGAAGAACGTCGGCTCCGTGACGGTACAGCACGGGGAGAGCGTGAGCTGGATGAGGCCATTCAGGAAGCGGTGGCGGACGGTCGGGGTATCCGCCAGCAGGTGCGCGAACAGATGCTGCGTACCGAGCGTGAGTGGGTGGTGAATGTACCGGAAAAAGACATTGAGCTGGAAAAAACGCTCGGTGGGGACTGATTCAGGGAGGATATGTGTATGTTTACCGGAATATTCATTATGGCCATTCTGCTCGCCGGATTTGTGGTATTGCTCAGGCAGGCCGGTTCAGCCCGGCATCCGCTTTTGCAGATGCTGCGTGAAAAAGGGATTCGGCCGGGCAGAACTGAACTGTTGCTGTGCCGCCGACCGTCGTTCGTCAGTGCCGGTCAGCTGATGACGGCGCGGGAGCAGCGTTTTCTGCGCCGGCTCGACAGGGTGATCGATACCCGGCACTGGCGGCTGTGCCCGCAGGTTCGTGTGGCCGATATCGTCAGAGTGGCGCCCGACCGTAAGTCCGGGAGCCGTGAATGGTGGCAACTGTTCCGCCTGGTATCGCAGTGGCACTGCGATGTGGTTATCACGGACCGCGCCGGGCGAATCATTGTGGCAGTGGAGCTGGACGACCGTTCCCATCAGGCGCCGAAACGTCAGCGGCGTGACCTGCTGCTGGAAGAGGTGCTGAAACAGGCGGGTATCCCGCTGCTGCGTGGCGATGATGAGCAACAGCTGGCGGAGCGCGTCAGAGCACACCTTTGCGCACAACGACAGGAGACTGCGGCATGAGTCCGGGGAAATCTGTTGCCCTGCATCCTTTCAGGCCGGTCCTGAATTTCTCCGCGCTGCAGCGCGATGTCATCCGGATGGTCGCGTTTATGGCAATGGTGGGGGACCACATCGCCACTGCCTTCCAGCTGGATATGCCCTTACTGAACATGGCCGGGCGTTGTGCATTCCCCCTGTTTGCGCTGGTCAGCGGCTGCAACATGGCAGGCAAAACCCTGCGTCAGCACAGCCTCAACCGCCTGTGGCTGATGGCACTCATGGCCCAGCCGGGTTACTGGCTGGCCTTCAGGGAAGCCGGACTCATGTGGTGGCAACTGAATATCCTGTTCGCCTTCGCCGTTGTTATGCAGGTGGCTCGATTCCTGCAGGCTGCGTCCGTGTTTAATGGCGTTGCGGCGTTTTCAGCCCTGGTGGGGTATCTGCCGCTTAGCTCTGCCAGTTACGGTATACCAGGTCTGCTGATGCTCACCGGCGCGGTTCTTATCTGGCAGGTCCGGGACTCACTGCGGCCAGCCCTGTTTGCTGTCTGGCTGTTGCTGGTCGCCCTGCTTAATGCCCGTCACGGTGATGTGATGATGCTCTCCGGCGTACTGCTGACGTTGACTGTGCTGTTTTGCGTGTATGGCCTGGTACCGGCTCCCGGGCGACGCCTGCAGGCCGGACGGTGGTTTGCACCAGCGTATGCCCTCCATCTGCTGTGTATTGGTTTTCTGGTCAGTGTTCTTTGACCTGTCTTTACTGTCGCTTCAATCAAACAAAAGGAATTCACATGAAAAATAAGCAAATCGCTTTATCTGCGGTTATCTCCGGGGTCAGTTTGGATATAGAGAATTATTGTACGGTAAGCCTGTTTTTTGAACAGACTTACCTATAGCAATAGGGTGTACTCCCGCGCTATACGGCATTTTCAGAGGTTTGACCTTAATCGGATAACCTAAATGCGATACTGCAAGAGCGACAACTTAAAAGCGATAGCCACTGACGCAAAATCAACCCCTTACGAACCAAGATTGGTTAAATAATGCGCTTAACGTACAAAAATTTCCGATCTCCAAACTGACCCCTCTCCGGTTGCCTGTCATTAAGCGGGCCGACGTTTGCTTCGTCAAAAGGGCCTGTACTTATCCATTCAGAACTACCTGAACAGATTATGGCAGCGCCTACCGCGGTGCCTGAGCAGGTCACGACTAACGTGCTTCTGCGACAGATTCTGGCGGAGGTGATAAAGGTAAACAGCCTGAAGGAGGATAACCGCTGTAGCGATGGTGAGAATAAGTATTCTCCGGGTTACATCATCAGCGTTGGCAATAAAACGCTGCGATGCGATATCAGCAAGGACTACCCGCAATGGATCGAGGGGAACAAAGCTTGAGGGCCGAAAAAACTTCCGCATGATCCTGTTTGTTCAACTAAACGGCCTGACGCCTCCGCAGGGCGTCGTTGTCCAACCCCGGCAATCGGGAAAAAGCAAGTTTTCCCCGATTCCGGCGTTTCTGAATACATCCAGCGAAGGAAATACCATGCAAATAATGTCTAAAAAACATATGTGCCGATGGTTTCTGCCCAGTCTGCTCGGTCTGGTTCTGTGCGTGCCAGTACCGAATACTTACGCAGCCACCGTTGAGGCAGGATTTTCTCCGGAAGGTACAGCTCTCCAGCTGGTTCTTAAGACAATTGAGACCGCGCAACAGGAAATCCGTCTGATGGGCTATTCCTTCACCTCTCCGGAGGTGGCCAGGGCACTAGTCAGGGCAAAACGTCGGGGCGTAGATGTGGGCGTGGTTCTGGACTGGAAAGCTAATACCGGAAAGAACAACAACGCCAGTAAAGCAGCCATGAACATTCTGGTTGGTGCTGGTATCCCGGTTCGTACAGTCAGTGCCTACAAAATTCTCCACGACAAAGTGATCGTCGTTGATGGCCGCAACACCCAGGTCGGCTCATTTAACTTCAGCCGGGCTGCAGACCGTTCGAATTCGGAGAACGTGCTTGTCGTCTGGGATGACCCAGTCTTAGCCCGCAGCTACCTGAACCACTGGACATCCCGCTGGGCGCAAGGAACGGACTGGAAACAGACGTACTGACATCCCCAGAAACGATCCTGAAACGTAAACCGTGCGCCAACACAGGTTACGTTCATAAAGTAAGTCGCTGATTTCAGGAATCTGTAGTATTCTCTGCAAACGATCCAAGTTTGATCCTTGAGGAGGCAGAGATGTCGCAGATCGATAATGCAGTAACTTCCTCATCGAAACGAGCTTACCGAAAGGGTACGCCTCTTAGTGTAAGTGAGAGGAAAATGCGTTCGGTATCCCGTAAAAGGGAGACTCATAAACCTGTAAATGTGTTCATCCAGAATTCTCACAAAGATAAACTGGACGCATTTTGTCAGGAGAATGGGTTAACTCAGGCAGAAGCGATAGAGCTGCTCATAAAACGAGAATTGTTAGGTGAGTAGTCACATTCCTTGATCGAACTGTCTTTGAATGCTAAATTCCTGTTCGTATAAAGAATTTTGATGGCTGGCCACGCCGTAAGGTGGCAGGGAACTGGTTCTGATAGGTATCAACCTGGGACCAGAAAAGCAAAAACCCCGATAATCTTCATCTAGTTTGGCGACGAGGAGAAGATTAACGGGGCCCTAACTAATCCGTACAGAAGCTGTTGCTCTGTACGGGGAGTATAGTTTTATGCTCAGAAAAGTTCAATACTTGTTTCTGCGCCATTTGCTCCTTCCGTGCAACATAAGTGCGGGCGGGTGTGAATAGCGGAACATTTTCCGATGCTACCTATTTCGACTGGTCGGAATACGACTTAGCGAATCTGCGTGAAGCACGCGATTCTGCTGTTGTTTCTCCGAAGCGTACTCGCCGCCGTCGTGGAACACACTCGACGGCGTGTAAGTGTGCTGATCCTAAATATCTTCGACCTGCGAACTTTAACCAGCTCCCGAAAGTACTTCGGGACGGGTATCATCGTGCCCAGAAACGCCGTTTCTCGCGGCATCCGTATTTCGTGCATATGCGCACGAATGCTGGCCGTGAGCGCGATTTCCGACAGGAATTCCAGAATCTTCTTAATGCAATGGGGCCCCTGCTGGTCAGCGGTTGCGACATTGCCACGTTTAACGTCGCCCTCAACAGCTCACAGATATGCAAGGCGTTAAGCCCCAAAGATTCCCGGGGTGAGGTAATACCTGGTGAAGAGGTCACGCCTTCCCGCATTTGCCGCGCACTCGATCTGTTAGAAAATTACGGCCTTATCGAGCCGTACATGCGTCGTCTGGACCCGTACACAAAAACATATCTCCCACGTCATGTCACTTTAACAGAGCAGTTTTTCAGGCTCCTCCAGGTCAATCTCGATCTGCTGTACAAAGAGCGTGAAGAACGTCTGCGCGCGCTGGCTGAGGGGATTCTTGCCCCTGGCGAAGTGATGTCCGTAAAAGCGGCCCGACAGCGCTTCTTTGACGAGAAAGTGGCGCAGGCCCTGAAGGTTCGCCGCGAGCGAGCGATAGAACAGAAGCGCCTTTCCAGAATTGCGCGTTCTACCCGACTCGATGACCGGCAGTTCCAGATTGCAGCCTGGCTGATCAACACGCGGCCGGAGGTCTCAGGTATGACTCCGGATGATTTCGAGTTGCTGGTCTACCATTACCTGCGTCAGATCAAGCTCAATTTTGACGCTGAGCCACCAGGCTAACTTAACTTTCACTCCACGTTTTTCCTTTACCGCCGCTGGCGGTTTTTGTGCTTCCCCACGTTTAAAAACAGGCTGAAAAACCATCAATGAAGCCTGCCGTTACGACACGCATTACCGGCGAAAAACCCCCTGATGAAGCAACCTGGCCATGTCCCTGTAGTTATGCACAAATATCCGCAAACATAGAGGACTTTTTACCAGCAATGACTGGAAGTGTTACCCGCAAGTTTTTCTTAATCTTCTGGAAGCCCTGTGTTTTTTCTTACCAACGAGCGCTTACGTGTCTTTGCCATTTTTAAACATTCAATAAAAAATGGATCTTATTCAGTCCCGCTTTCCTGTGGAAAACGGGGATAATGTCCGCCCTTGCAGCGGACTACGTCCGCGCCGGTTCGGAAACAACAAATGTACCTCCCGCCACTACGCGGCGGGCATCAGTCAGAATAAAATAGTTACAACATCCAAAATATTCACGCAAAGACGTGAACCGTGCACACCTGAACCATTTCAGCCCCTTCCCACCACTGAAAAGCGAGGCCGCCCCGGCCCAAAGGGCCGGAACAACATCGCTTTTAATGCTGGATGATGTAACTAAACATTTGAGTGGCTGCCAGTAACATCGCGGCAGGTTCCTCTGTACAGCCCCCGGGCACCGGCTTTGCCGGCACCACGGCTCCGGAAATCACGCCCTGTACGTCGCAAGCGCCGTACAGCCCGCTCACCGGAGTTAAAAGGACTTAATGAAATCACATCATGGCTATAAGCGGATTATGGCTTAGCAGGGCGAAGGGATGGATTGGTGGAACCTATCAACAGCGTAACCGGCTGCGCCGGGCTACGGCGCCATTAACAACCGTGCTCTGGTCAACTTCTGAGGGCGCCTCTATGCGCCTTTGGCGCATTCCCGGAATGCCTGCGCGCTGCTCGGCATTCTTAACCCGAATATTGAAGCTGCATTTCCGGCTACGCCGGGTCCCGGCGCCACTTACCATCAGTATTCTGCTTACCACCTACTGGCGCCTCCATGCCGCCTGGCGGCATTCGTGACCACAGCTTATGCTCAGCGGTAGAAATACTGACGTTAAGCCTCTGCCGTAGTATATTTTCGCGATTATCCTTAGCTACGCTAAGGCTGGCCGGACGTGATCAGGACTAATATGACCATCAGGGAAAGCATATGAGCGATGAACCGGGAAGAGGTAAATTTGTCGATCAGGCGGCAGAAGCCAGGCCTTCTGTCTGGCGCAGAACAGCTGGCTGGATACGTGAGGAGATTCTCCATTCTCTGGGACGGCCCGCCCGCCTGGAGGGTGCGATTGCTTCCGGGCAGCTAATTTCCTGTCCGATCATCGCCCCTGTCGACACGTTCTGGACACGGTCGGTGGTCTACTGGCAGGACTGGATGTCTTTTTCTCTGTCATCATTTCATTCCCGTCCCTGGACGATCGACTACCGCAAACCGGGCTACCAGCGCCGGCTCGAAAGCCATTCACTTGCTGTTCCTGAGGTTCAGCAACTGATTAGAAAAGAAAATATCCCTCATTTTTCATGCGACATCACAGATATTCGGGGGATTTCGGCCTCGAAATCTATGGATCATGATATCCGGGACATCGATGAGTTTCCTGTACTGAGATGCCGTGAGCTGGCTGAACCTGTGACTGAAGAGCACCTGCGAAAAAATATGCGTCACTGGGAATTACGGCTCGACCGGATGCTGTTTGCTGAATATCCGTGGGCAGAGCGGAGACTCTACGGGGTTTGACGGTCAATGATGTAAAAAACCACGCCAAGACGATAACTTTCTGTTTTTAATGAATTAACATAAGCCTCTGTGTTAGTGAGGTTTTTCCCGATGATACCCTTGATAAACTAAGTCACAGTCCCCATATTATTAATGGGAATATAACTAATAATTGCGGGGGGATTTATGGCTAGAGATTTAAATATTTTTATTAGTCATTCGTGGGGGAGTCACGACGAATTACTACGACTGCGTAACCTTCTAAATGCAAGACCCTATTTTAGGGCTGAATTCTCTGAAGTTAGCAAAGATATACCTATTAATTCAGTGAATGCTGATTACATCAAAAGAGTTCTTGGCGAAAAAATTCGCAACAGTAATGTATTACTTGCTATAGCTGGAATCTATGCAAGCCATAGTACTTGGATGGAGTGGGAGATGGACACCGCAATTAGACATGGAGTTCCCGTTATTGGTGTTATTCCACATGGTGCATCAAGAGTATCTCAGGTTGTAGCTAATCGTTCTGTCGAACAGGTTCGGTGGAGCACAGAAAGTATTGTTGATGCTATTCGTCGACGTGCCAAATAATACAATAAGGGGAACTTTACAGTTCCCTTTGTCAGATTTTATACAATTCGTCTCGCTTGCCATTGTGTATGTTCCCGTGAAAATGCTGTCTCAGCATCACGAATAAAATCTAAAAAATCTTTTTCGCTAGAAATATAATAAGATTGCTCTTTTATTAGACCAATTTCATGGGCTGTAAGGGCATACGATGCCGAAAGTTCATTATACTTTTTAATTTGCACCCAGCCTATGAGAGCAGAAATTATTGTTGTAATTAGCTCTGTTGGTAACGAGGTAGATTGACTTGGTTCTTTAGCAAGGTATGCTGTCATAGCAAGGGATAAAACATAGAGAATCAGTATAGCCACCGCCCACCCCTTACCAATCCTTTTGTTGAATAGAGATTTTTTAGCATACCATGTCCGTTGATCTTCAATTCTTTGTTCTACGTAAAGATCTCTTCTTTGTTCATAGCTCATTTTTCTAATAGTTTTTAAACAAATGCTGAATTGGTCTCCTTCAAGATTATTTAGCGCTTTTGTCTGAATCGCATATTTACTATCTTTTAAGATATTTTTTAAGTATTCAACATATTGTTTTGCATTATGTGTTTCTTCATCGCCATTAAAAGGCTCCGCTTTCATTGCAAATTTCCATGTTGTGGTTTTTATTGATTCGGTAACCGCTCTATATTTATACCATTTTTGTTCAAAATTTATAACATTCCTAACTAGTAGCAATATAATCAATAAGATGAATAATGCTAAATTAGTAATGTATTTCCCATCGTAAGATAAAGATGAGTTAACAGCAGTGAATATTAGCAATGCATATTCTGCTCTCACTCCATTTAAAAAATACCACTGATTTTTTGCTGAGCGCTCATTAGTAATTTCATATAGATGAGGGTATTGAATATTCATAATGCATTTCCATTTTTTATGCGGATTGTGTTTGTTTTTTCAATCTAAAATATGTTGCCCGAGATATTCCTGTTTTTTCATATATCATTTTGAATGATTCACCTTGTTTTATAAGAAATTGTGCAGTTGTCGTTTTAGGGTGTGGCTTTCGTCCAAATTTGACGCCAGAAGCCATTGCAGCAATCCGTCCGTCATTGGTTCGCTCCAGAATGCGCTCGCGCTCTGCTTCAGCAACAGCGGCCAGGATCTGAATGACCATTTTCCCCATCGTACCTTCCGTACTGAGGCCGTTTTCCAGAAACCGGATGGCGATCCCCTTTTTATAGCAGGCGTCAACGATATGGATCATATCAGCCGTGTTGCGTCCGAGGCGGTCCATTTTGGTACAGATGATGATGTCATCTTTTTCAGCACGGCCAAGCAGTCGTTGCAGTCCTTCACGCTCGTCAGTGGCCCCGGTCATCATGTCGGTAAAAATCCGGTCTTCACGCACACCGGCACTTTTCAGTTCAGCCACCTGGAGCGTCAGCTTCTGGTGGCTGGTTGATACCCTGGCATAGCCCAGTAAGGGGTCGGTTCCGGCTGAGGGCGAAATGACACCCTAAGCGTTAGCTCTGTGTCGTTGCACGATGTCAGCGACGGTATTCTTGCTGATACCGAGCTCGCGTGCGATCCAGCGATAGCTGCGTCCCTCGGCCCTCATCGCAACCACCTTAGGCAAAAGTCGGTCTGATTTTGGTCGCACTCCGGCCTGACGACCAAGCCTCTTACCACGTGCCTTCGCAACAGCAAGGCCTGACTTGACCCGCTCGCTGATGAGATCCCGCTCAAACTCCGCAATGCCGGAAAGAAACGTCGCCAGCATTCGTCCATACGGCGACGAAAGATCGAACGCCATTCCATTCATGGCTATCACGGAAACCTTCCAGTTCTCCAGTTCACGTAGCGTATTGAGCAGATCGAGCGTCGAGCGCCCCCACCGGGAAAGCTCAGTGACCAGGATTGCATCAATTTGTCTGGACTGGGCAAGCGCCAGGACTTTCTTTCGCTCGGCCCGGTCGAGTTTAGTTCCTGAACCTGTTTCCTTAAATATTCCCACCACGTCGTAGCCGGCACGGCCGGCGAAGGCTCGCAGATCAAATTCCTGGCGTTCACAAGACTGATCCGCTGTTGAAACCCGGCAGTAAATGGCGGCACGATGTCCCAATTGAACCCTCCTGGATTTTTGTATCGGAACGCCCTGATTTATATGGGCTGGCTGTTGTCCAAAACAGACTATACTTCAAAAGGGACGAATTTGTATGTCACGACGCCATATTTTCACCGAACGGCAGCGAGCAGCGCTGTTCGATCTGCCCACGGACGAACTGTCGCTACTGAAGTTCTACACGCTGGGCGATGATGACCTGGAAAACATTAGGCAGCGCCGCAGACCGGAAAACAGGATTGGCTTTGCCCTGCAACTTTGTGCCTTACGATATCCGGGCCGTGCACTGGCTCCTGGTGAGATGATCCCGCGTGAAGTCCTTTCCTTCGTCGGTGCTCAGCTTGGAGTTCCGGCTGATGCGCTTCTCACTTATGCCACACGGCGCCAAACCCGTCAGCAGCACATGGACACGCTGCGCGAAATTTACGGCTACAAGACCTTCACGGGCCGTGGTGCCCGTGATCTGCGGGAGTGGACTTTCGGCCAGGCCGAAGATGCCAGATCAAACGAGGATCTTGCTCATCGTTTTATTGTGCGGTGTCGGGAAACTTCCACCATTCTGCCCGCAGTATCGACAATCGAGCGCTTGTGCGCGGATGCTCTGGTCGCCGCTGAGCGGCGGATTGAAACGCGGATTGCGGAAAATTTAACAGCGGATGTTCGCGATCACCTGGACAAACTTCTGAGTGAAATGCTCGCCGGCAATATCAGTCGTTTCATCTGGCTTCGCAACTTCGAGGTTGGTAACAACTCGGCTGCTGCTAACCGTTTGCTCGACAGGCTCGAATTTCTGCGTACCCTGAATATCAATCATAGTGCTTTGGCCAGCATACCTGCCCATCGCATTGCCCGGCTGCGTCGGCAGGGTGAACGCTACTTCACCGACGGTTTGCGTGACATCACTTCGGACCGCCGCTGGGCGATCCTTGCCGTCTGTGTTGTGGAGTGGGAAGCGGCGATTGCTGATGCCATAGTCGAAACCCATGACAGGATCGTAGGAAAAACCTGGCGGGAAGCGAAGCGCCAGCATGACGAAACAATTTCCGGCTCTAAAGCCACACTCACGGATACGATCCGTACCTTCACCGCGCTGGGAGCTTCGTTGCTTGAGGCCCGCAGTGACGGAACCCCGCTGGAGATGGCTGTCGCCAGTTCGGTTGCATGGGACCGGCTCGCTCAACTGGTAGCGACAGGGACTCAACTCAGCAACACGCTAGCCGATGAGCCTCTTGCATATGTCGGGCAGGGATACCATCGCTTTCGTCGTTATGCGCCCCGCATGTTGCGCTGTCTGAAGCTCGAAGCCGCGCCGGTCGCCGGACCATTGGTAGCAGCAGCTTTGTCGATCGGAGAGATGAAAGGTGTTGCATCGCCAGAAAGGCGTTTCCTGCGGCCCAGCTCCAAATGGAACCGTCATTTACGAGCTCAGGAAAAAGGAGATACCCGTCTTTGGGAAGTGGCGGTACTCTTTCACCTCCGGGATGCTTTTCGTTCCGGAGATGTCTGGCTCGCTCATTCGCGCCGCTATGGTGACCTCAAGCAGGTACTGGTGCCGATGATCGCGGCGCAGGAAAATGCAAAACTGGCCGTGCCTTCCAACCCACAGGATTGGCTGGCAGACAGAAAGGCGCGACTCACGATCGCTCTTAAGCGGCTGGCCCGGGCTGCCCGTAACGGCACTATTCCGCACGGTAGCATAGAAGATGGAACGTTGCGGATCGACAGGTTGACAGCAGACGTGCCGGATGGTGCCGAGGCACTCATACTGGATCTGTATCGCCGAATGCCGTCCGTTCGGATTACCGACATGCTGCTTGAAGTTGATGCAGCCCTTGGTTTCACAGATGCGTTTACCCATCTGAGAACCGGGGCTCCATGTCGCGACCGGATCGGTCTGCTCAACGTCCTGCTCGCTGAAGGGCTCAATCTGGGCCTGCGTAAGATGGCGGAAGCTACAAACACGCATGATTACTGGCAGCTCTCACGCCTTGCCCGCTGGCATGTTGAAAGCGAAGCCATGAACCAGGCATTGGCAATTGTGGTGGCCGCGCAGGGTAAACTGCCGATGTCACGCGTCTGGGGGATGGGCACGTCAGCATCGAGCGATGGTCAGTTTTTCCCGACAGCGCGGCATGGCGAAGCCATGAACATGGTCAATGCCAAATATGGTTCTGTTCCCGGCCTCAAAGCGTATACTCACGTAAGCGACCAGTTCGCGCCATTCGCTTGTCAGTCGATCCCGGCGACCGTGAGCGAGGCACCGTATATTCTCGATGGACTACTGATGAACGAGGTCGGTCGCCATGTTCGCGAACAGTATGCCGATACAGCAGGATTCACCGACCATTTGTTCGGAGCCAGTAGCCTGCTCGGCTACAATCTCGTTCTGCGAATCAGGGATCTGCCATCGAAGCGGTTGTACGTATTTAATCCCGATACGACCCCCAGGGAGTTACGCAAGTTGGTAGGTGGAAAAGCCCGGGAGGATCTTATCGTTGCGAACTGGCCTGATATTTTCCGTTGTGCCGCGACGATGACCGCTGGCAAAATCAGGCCCAGCCAACTCCTGCGCAAGCTCGCTTCTTACCCACGACAAAACAACCTTGCAGTTGCGCTTCGTGAAGTTGGTCGTATTGAACGGACCCTTTTCATTATTGAGTGGATCCTGGATACGGACATGCAGCGGCGTGCTCAGATCGGTCTTAACAAGGGAGAGGCCCACCATGCGCTCAAAAATGCGCTCCGTATCGGGAGGCAGGGGGAAATTCGCGATCGCACGACAGAGGGGCAGCACTACCGAATCGCTGGGCTCAATTTATTGACTGCGGTGATCATTTACTGGAATACCGTCCATCTTGGTCATGCCGTCACGGAGCGGCGGAACGAAGGGTTGGATGTTCCCCCTGAATTTCTTCCCCACATATCCCCATTGGGCTGGGCGCACATTCTACTGACTGGCGAATATCTTTGGCCCAAGGAACCGAAAGCTTAGGGTGTCATTTCGCCCTCAGCCGGAACCGACCCCTCTATGGGCTCATGGGCAATCGGGCAGGCGTTACTCAACATCGCACCGCCCGCCGACGTGACATTGTTCCTCATCGTGTCGCTGCTGATATCAGCGGCGGTGGTTCCGATCACCTTGCTGCCCAGTCATCCGCCGGCCCAGGTGGAACAGGAATGGGTCGCGTTCAGGGACCTCGTCCTCGTATCACCTCTCGCTGCGGCTGGCGCTTTCCTGGCCGGCCTGGCTATCGGTGGTTTCTGGGGCATGGGCGCGAACTTCGCCCAGAGCATCGGCCTCGATGTGGGCGGTATCTCCGCCTTCATGGCTGCGGTTCTTGGTGGAACGCTCGCCTTCCATTGGCCACTCGGTTGGCTTTCGGATCGAGTGCCCCGGAATCTTGTCATCGCCGGTGCGGCGCTGGCGTCCGCAGCGTCTGCCATCGGCGTAGCGTTGGCGGTGGAAGCGCCTCTGCCGCTGCTCCTTGCGGCAGGTGCGCTGTTCGGCGGCTTTGGCATCCCGATTTATTCGTTGTGTCTCGCCGTCGCAAACGACGATCTTCCGGCCGGTCGGCTACTCGGCACCGCGCGCGGGCTTCTGTTGCTCAACGGGATCGGGACAGCCGCTGGCCCCCTAATAGGAGCAGCTGCAATGAATATCGTCGGCCCTGGCGGCCTGTTCCTTTATGCGGCGGCGTTGCTCACGCTCCTGGCAGTGCTGGCCATCGCCCGCAGGCAGCCGAGGCGCGCCAACCAGGCCAAGGCGGCCCCCCGTTCTCCGAGCACGCCGATGATAACCGGATCTCTCGATACGATGATATGCATGGAGAAGCGGGCGCAGGGCGTGCGGGATTAGCGCGGCACGGCGCCTGCACGAACCGCGGGGTCAGGCGATGATAGCTGTTACGCGAATTTCGATACGCATGGTTGGAAGCCCCAGCGCTTCGATTCCCAACTGCGTCCAGATTGGAGCGCGGTCGGGCATGTAGTGGCGATACAGCTTGGCCATTGTTTCGTTGATCACGGGAGGGAATCCACCGACGTGATAGGAATTGACGTGGACCACATGCGGCCAGCGTGCTCCGGCGGTCGCGAGCGTCCGTTCCACGTTCTTGAACGCCTGCTCGATCTCTTCCTCAATCGACTCCGGAATGACGAGATCGTCGTTCCATCCGCCCTGTCCGGAGATCTCCACGCGGTCACCAATGCGCATTGCCTGAGAATAATGAAGCGCGTCATGCAGGCGCGTCCCGTATCCGGGGGTGATGAAGAATGAAGGTGTTGTCATGAGTTTGCCTTTGATGAGCCAGGTCAACGCGGCTGCAAGTGACCGTATGCATGCAGAAAGAGATGCAGGGCGTTCGGCACTAGCGCGCCGGCTGCGGTGGAGGGCTTTATTCCACGTCTTCTACGGTGAGGTCCCGGCCGTTGAACTGCACGGTCTCCCCGGCTCGGGCACCCTCGATCGCTTCGAAGATCGGCGCCATCGTGGAAATGCCCATGAGCTCACGCCCCTGACAGGTAAACTTGCTCGTTGACACCGCGATCACAAAGTGGCGGCCGGACAGCTTGACGACAGCGCCTTCGTTGACGGCCAACTTGGGGCCGAAATCGATCGTCCTGAGCTTTTCGAGTTTATTGGCGTAGTCATGGAGCGTGTCATCGAGCGCTTCAGCGAAGTCGCTCGCGACCTCGGCCTGAGCTAGTTCGTCGTTTTCGATCGGTTCGCTCCGATCGAGCCGAGCGGTAGAGACATAGTCCAGGTAGTTTTCGCGAGCGCTGTGCAACGCTGCTGTCTCCAGCAAGAGCATAGTTTCTCGTATGTGGTCCTTGTTCCAGTCCATAATCACCTCCTAATTTTCGATGTTCTTAAAGTTCAGCCTGCAGATGTGTGGGCCAGGATGGCCAGCCTTTCCGGCTAAGCGACACCGCTATTCGTCGCTGATGACGTCTTCGCCCTGGTATGGAACCCTGATCAGCCGAGGATCTCGAATGATGCTCGTGACGAGCCAGACATATTCCTGCTCGGCGGTATCGAAGCCGAGGATGCTGAAGGATTGGCCGAAAGGGCATGGCGGGAAGTCTGGAAAGCCCTCGCGCAGAACGTAACGCTCGGGATCGCTGTGAAACTCGCTCTTGTAGACTTTCCGTAGTCCGTGCTTGCTCGGCGCGTCCTGGTCACCTGCCGGTGCTGTTTCCCGATGCTCCACAAGGCGCTCGGACAAGTCGCGGGGGCAGATTTCGTGGAACACGTCGAAGGCGTCGATCAACAGGCCTTTATGCTCTGTCGCCGGATCGGTGATCGCGTAGATGTTGGAGGCATCTTCGCCGTCGTCCCCGCTCTCGAGGCGCAACGCCGCATCGACGCGAATGCTGCATGCATCGAGGGTTGACCCTAGTTCGAGATCGACGAGATTGCCGTCCTTGACGCGGTATTCGCGGTCATAGCCGTTGGCGATGAATGACTGGACTGCTTCTAGAACGTCGGTCACCTGGGAGGTCATGGAAGCACCTTCATCTTGAACTGGATTGGACACGCTCGCGCACAAAGCGCGCTGTGACTCGGCGGACGGAGAAGCTCGCGAAGTGCGTTACTCATAGCCACTTGGCCTTCTTGAAGCGCATGAACAGGAGAAGGCAGAACACCGCTATCACTCCGAGCACGACGAAGTAGCCATATGGCGTGTCCAGTTCCGGCATGTGCTTGAAGTTCATGCCATATATTCCGGCGATCGCCGTCGGGACCGTCAAGATCGCCGCCCAGGCCGCGAGCTGGCGAGTGACCACACCGATCCTTTGCGCTTCCAGAAGGCTGCTGGCCTCGAAGACCGTGGACAGGACAAGCAGGAGGCCGTCGACCATGGACTGCACGCGGTGGACATGGTCCGCGACGTCGTGGAAATATGGTGTCATTTCGGCGCTGATGCAGGGAAAGTGGCCGCGAACGAGCTTTCGCACCAGCTCGGCCATAGCCCCGAGCGTGCGCTGGAACCGCGTGAGTTCGGACCTTAGTTCGAAGATTCGCGCCACCTCTTCTGGCCCGAGGAAATCGTGCAGCGACCGTCGCTCCATCGCCAGGACGTCGTCCTCGATCATTTCGAAGATGGGCAGATACTGGTCGACCACTCGGTGCAAGATCGCGTGCAGCACATAGTCGACACCCTTGCCGAACTGCGTCGGCGATGCCTCGAGTTGCTCCCGAAGTTTGCCCAGCGCTCCGGCATTGCCGTGCCGCACGGTGATAAGGTGATTGTGACCGGTGAAGATCGCCATCTTGCCGTAGCTGATCCGGTCGCCGACCAGCTCGGCGGTCTGGGCGACGACGTACAACTCATCGTTGTAGACCTCGAGCTTGGGCGGGCACAGCGGGTGCATGGCGTTGTCGATCGCCAAAGGATGGAGGTTATACGTCGTCTGGATCGCGCTGAGTTCGTCTGCGGTGGGCTCGCTAAGCGCGATCCAGCAGAAGCCCGAGCGATTCTCGTTTAGTTCGACGTGCTCATCGAGCCTGATTTCACGGACTCGCTTACCTTCGTTGTAATAATATGCGGCGATAATGGTCATGCAGGCCTCGCAGGAATTCGCAGGCCACGCTGTACAGCCGGTCGCGCCAGCCCGCGTTCGAGCCATGCCTGCACGTTCGAATAGCTGCTTAGGCCGAGGATGTCGCCCGCTGCGTAGAATTCGACCAGCGCATTCACCCAGCCAAACGTCGCAATGTCCGCGATCGAGTAATCATCGACAATCCATTCGCGGCCCTCCAGCCGGTGATCCAGGACCCCGAGAAGACGCCTGGATTCATCAACAAAGCGCTGCCGAGGTCGCTTGTCCTCATAGTCCTTGCCGGCAAATCGCAGGAAAAAGCCTAGCTGTCCGAAGGTCGGCCCAACGCCCGACACCTGAAAGAACACCCAGGCCAGAGTCTCGTACCGCTGGGCGGGTGTTGTTGAGATGAGCTGCCCCGTCTTGTCGGCCAGATAGATGAGGATCGCACCGGTTTCCCATATGCCAATGGGCTGGCCGTCAGGGCCAGCCGGATCGATGATCGCGGGTATGCGGCCGTTGGGATTCAACGACACGAACGCTGGATCCTTCGACTCGTTGTTCGAGATGTCGACGAAGTGGGGCTCATACGGCAGGCCAGTCTCCTCCAGCATCATCGAGACCTTGACGCCGTTGGGCGTGGGGGCCGCGTATAGTTGCAAGCGATCCGGATAAGATGCTGGCCAGCGCTGCGTGATGGGAAAGGAGGAGAGGTCTGTCATATCTGGATCCTGGCACTGCGACGGCGGCTGAATGGAATGATCTGCTTCAAGGCCGGGTTCGACGACCGCGTCGATTGACGCGGTCGTCGGAGGTTGCGAACCGGATCGGCGCGGCACTAACGGCAGCGAAGCCTATTCCGCTGCAGCCCCGGCCGCAGGGCTCACATCGCCGGCCTCATGCCGCTTTGGAAGAACCCAGTCGGGACGGACGAAGTGGCAGGTGTAGCCGCCCGGCCGCTTCTCCAGATAATCCTGGTGATCGGGCTCGGCCTCCCAGAACTCGCCGACCGGCTGGACCTCGGTCACCACTTTGCCATCCCACAGCCCCGAGGCATCCACATCGGCGATCGTATCCTCGGCGACGCGCTTCTGCTCCTCGTCGACATAATAGATGCCCGACCGGTAGGAGAGCCCACGATCATTGCCCTGGCGGTTCAGCGTCGTCGGATCGTGGATCTGGAAGAAGAATTCCAGGATGTGCCGGTAGCTCGTCACTGTCGGGTCGAAGACAATCTCGATCCCCTCGGCATGCGTGCCGTGATTACGATACGTGGCGTTCGGAATATCGCCGCCCGTGTAACCCACACGGGTCGAGATGATGCCGGGCCGCTTGCGGATCAGATCCTGCATGCCCCAGAAACATCCTCCTGCGAGAACAGCGCGCTGATGCATGTTAAGCCTCCTCTACTTGATCGAGATATTCACCGTATCCCTCGGACTCCATCTCGTCGCGCGGGATGAAGCGAAGGGACGCAGAGTTGATGCAGTAGCGCAGACCGCCGCGGTCGGAAGGACCGTCCGGGAAAACGTGGCCCAGATGGCTGTCGGCGTGTACCGACCTGACCTCCGTCCGGACCATGCCGTGTGCACTGTCCCGCACCTCGTTCACGTTTGCCGGAACGATCGGCTTGGTGAAGCTGGGCCAGCCAGTACCCGAATCGAACTTGTCCGTTGAAGCGAACAGCGGCTCTCCCGACACTATGTCGACGTAGATGCCAGGCTCCTTGTTGTCGTTGTGCTCACCCGTGAAGGGCCTTTCGGTCCCCGAATCCTGGGTAATCCGGCGTTGCTCGGGGGTCAGGCGGTCAACTGCTGCCTGTGACTTCTCAAACTTCATGATAGTCTCCAATAATTAATCTAGAGAGCTCGACACACTGTCATTTATCTTTGCAGTCATTGCGCCGACTATAGCATGCGCCCCAGATTTATCCAATACGCTGCGCGTATAGTTTCCATAGCGCCGAAGCTCTTCACGTCGTGATTCAGTTCCACTCATACCGGGCTGCCAGCTGCGCGATGTTCCGTATCTCGACCGTTGCCGTGGAGCCGGATACTGTCGCGATCACGACTTCGCGCTCCAAGACAAATCCGTCGATCGGCCGAGTGACGAGGCCTTGCACGGTCGGCGATCGTTCCGGAAGAATGCATATGGCGTGGCCGTCAGCGACGACCCGTTGCACCCAGTCCTCGCGATCTGATCGAAAGCGAGGTCGCATGAGCAAGTCCCGTCGCGCGAAGTGATCGAGGATCCGATCGCGAAACTCGCATTTCAGGCGATCGACGAAAGGAAACTCGAGCAGGTCTTCGCCGCGCACGATCTCGTTGGCAGCCAAGGGATGGTTTGCAGAACAGCCGAGCACGAAGCGCTCCCGAAATAGAGGATGCACATCCAGCTTGCGTTCCGGTCTTGTTTCACGCGGCATGATGCACGCGTGGTATTTTCCTGAAAGCACCTCCGATGTGTCCTCGTTCGACTGGAGCGAGTGCAGCTTGATTTCGATGGATGGCATCTCCGCCAATGCGCTCTCGAAGAATGCCGTAAATTCCTTTGGTCCGACGGTGGGCGCGACGGCGACATCCAGCACGCGGTGCCCCCCCATCGCCCAGTGCTCCGAGTGATTGCGAACGCTCTTCATCGCGACCACCATGCGCCGGAATTCTGCCTCGACGTCATGGCCAAGGCCAGTCAGGCGGCTGTTCTTCCCGTCGCGATAGATCAGCGGCCCGCCAAGCTCATCTTCCAAGCGGCGGATCGCGCGGGTCAGACTTGGCTGTGACACACCGCTCAAGCGAGCGGCCGCTGTGAAATTCAGCGTCTCGGCCAAGTTGATGAAATAGCTGACTTGATTGAGTTCCATAGTCCTTTGGCCCACGCGCCTGACTGATACCTCTTCCGTGAGACCGCCTTTGGAACGCAGGTCGCAGAAGTATGCTTGGCGCATATAATCATGATATAGGGGCTTGTCTATATGCGCCAGACATATAAATGATAGCCTGAGATGACGATTACCGGTTGGCGGTGCGCTCCGCTCAGCTCCGTCGAAGGTTCTGAGAGCGCAACCGCCAAGCCGCGTGCTGGAGGTTTGATGGACATGGCAGGAAGATCATTTACGTTTGTCAGTGGGGCTGGCTCTCCGCTGTCCGGGCACCTCGAACCGCCGGAAGGGACGCCGCGGGGCTGGGCGATCTTCGCCCACTGCTTCACGTGCGGGAAAGACAGTCGCGCCGCTGTTCACATCTCGCGCGCGCTGTCGCGTGCGGGCATCGGGGTCTTGAGGTTCGATTTCGCCGGGACCGGGATCGGCGGTGGGACGGGAGAACCTGTGAACTTCGCGTCGGACGTCGAGGACCTTCGGGCCGCCGCAAATGCGATGGCGGCGGCGGGCATGTCACCGTCCCTCCTCGTCGGGCACAGCCTGGGTGGCACCGCTGCGATCGTAGCCGCCGCCGACATGCCTGATATTGCGGCGGTAGCGACGATTGGTGCGCCGGCCGACCTTCAGCATATCTTGCGCCTCTTCGGACCGAATGATCTGGACACCATCGCGAGCGAGGGCGAGGCCTCGGTGGAGATTGCCGGTAGGCCCTTCCTCATTCGCCGAGGGTTCCTTGAGGCGGTTGAGGGGATCGACGTCGAGAAGGCCATTGCCTCCCTGCGACGGCCGGTGCTGGTCATGCACTCTCCGCTGGATCAGGTGGTCGGCATCGACCACGCGTCGCGCATCTTCGTCGCGTCCAGGCACCCTAAAAGCTTCATCTCGCTCGACAACGCGGATCACCTTCTCACCGACGTCGCGGACGCGAACTACGCCGCGGCCATGGTGGCGGTTTGGGCGAGCCGCTTTCTCCCACCACTCAGCGCGGATCTTCCGCAGGTCGAGGTTGCGGAGGGCGTCGTCTCCACCGAAACTCTTGCAGGGACGTTCCAGCTCAAGGTCCGCAGCGGCGAGCACACTCTGTTCGCCGACGAGCCAGCATCGGTCGGTGGCCTCGGGACCGGACTATCTCCCTACGAACTCGTATCTGCCGGCCTCGCAGCCTGCACGGTGATGACGATGCGTCTCTATGCGAACCGCAAGGGCTTTCCGCTCGAACGGGCGAGCACGACCGTGCAGCACGAGAAGGTGCCGGACATGATGCCACCCGACCGGTTCACCCGCACCATTGTCCTCGATGGGCCGCTGAGTGATGATCAGCGCGCTCGGATCCTCGCGATCGCTGATCGGTGTCCCGTCGATCTGAGTCTCATCCGGGGTTCGGACGTGCAGACCGAGCTCTTGAGCGCCAGTCAGGCTGCGGATCCCGCGAGGCTGGCTTGACCGTGGCGCACACGGAGGAGGGCGAACGGACTGTGAGCCAATCGCCTACCGGCAATAGGGCGGCCGCGACAGAGCGAGCAATTCTCGCAGGCGGCTGCTTCTGGGGCATGGAGGATTTGCTGCGCCGAGCCAGGGGAGTCATTTCGACGCGTGTCGGTTACACAGGCGGAGAAATGCCTGATCCGACCTACGCGAGACATTACGGCCATGCGGAAGCAGTGGAAGTGACCTTCGACCCTTCCGTTCTCGCCTATCGCTCGCTCTTGGAACTCTTCTTCCAGATACATGACCCCACGACCTACGAGCAACAAGGCAGCGATGTCGGTCCGAGCTATCGATCGGCGATTTTCTACACCACCGAAGTGCAGAAGGAAGTCGCCCTCACAACCATCGCGGAAATCGAGGCATCAGGAAGCTGGCCAGGCCCGGTCGTGTCGGAGATCAACCCAGAAGAACCCTTTTGGGAGGCGGAGCCAGAGCACCAAGAATACCTGGTGCGCTATCCTGGGGGCTATAGCTGCCACTTCGTGCGCCCGACCTGGCGGTTGGACCGCTCAGACGAACGCCCAGCTGTAATACTTGACAGAAAGAGTTGATGATGACCGAAACCGTGACTAATCAGGCCGCCTGGCAGAAAGCGCCGGGGCAGCCACTGAGGATCGGTGTCACCGCTCTGCCGCATCTGGCGGCGAACGAGATATTGATCCGCAACGCGGCCATCGCGATCAACCCACTCGACTGGATTCTGCAGGACGTCGCGCTTTTGCCATGGCTCGACTATCCCGCGATTCTCGGCAGCGACGTCTCCGGTGAGGTCGCGGCGGTCGGTGGCGCGGTCGAGCGGTTCAAGGTCGGCGATCGAGTCATCGGACAGGCGGTCGGGACAACCGTAAATCAACCTGCGCAGGGTGCGTTCCAGCACCACACGATCGTGCTGGACCACATGGCGGCGCCGATCCCCAACAACATTGCCTTCGCTGATGCGGCAGTCCTCCCGCTTGGCCTTGGCACCGCCGCAAGCGGGCTCTACGGACGGACACAGTTGGCTCTCGCGCCACCGTTACACTCGCCGACCGCGCGTCCAGAGGTCGTTCTGGTCTGGGGTGGATCGTCGAGCGTTGGCTGCAACGCCATCCAGCTCGCGGTGGCGTCGGGCTACAGGTGCGTCGCCACCGCTTCGGCGCGCAACGTCGGCCTGTTGAAGGAGCTGGGTGCAAGCGAGGTTCTTGACCACTCGAGTCCAGCCATCGTGGAAGACGTGATTGAGGCAATGCGCGGGCGCAGTCTCGCTGGAACGCTTCACGCGACCGGTCACATGAAAGACTGTTTTGCCGTAGTTGCGAGATGCGAGGGCTCGCGCCGGGTGGCAGCGACGCTGGCCCCGCCCGACGAGCGTTCATTTGGAGTCGAGGCGACGCACATCTCCGGGACGAGCCTCAAGGATGACGAGGTTGGTCCAATGATCTACCGCGAATTCCTGCCGCAGGCTCTCGCGGCGCGCACGTTCGTCCCCGCCCCTCCGGCGAAGATCGTGGGCCAGGGCCTTGAAATGCTCCAGGCTGCCTTGGAAGCCCTGAAGGCGGGTGTATCCGCAGCGAAAATCGTCGTTACCCTGCCTTGAGTGACCAGCCAGGCGGTTTTTCGCGTTCGCAGTCTGAGGTGGCCCGCACTTTGCCGATTGGGAAGCTCTACCGGGAAAACGCGTTTGGGACGCGCGCTGCGCTCCTGCCGGAGCATGCGTTCCCGAAACCTGTTCCCGACTGCTTTTCCCCGAAACTACCTATCGGACATAGAGAAATGGGAATGCAGCGAGTGGTTTGAACGGCCGCTTCCGAAACCGCGTTCCGATCAATTGAGCGGCTAAAAGTGGGGCGATCACCGACATATTAGAATGAGACCGCCATGCCCGATCGGCCGGCTTGACGCGTAGCCAAAAGAATGCGGCTGATGGTAGGCTCGCTGACATTATGAAGCCCCGCCATCTGAGCAGCGTTGAGCTGCCGCAATTGCGAGTCTCCTACGCGTCGTCGTTCTTCTCGCGGTCCACACCTCGCTCATGCAATTCGGCATCGACGGGGCAGTTCGTGCAGCCCTCGTAGCAGCACAAGCGGCAGATGCGGTATGACTGCTCGAGGTTTTCCAAGCGATTTCGGAGAACGCGTTCAGCGATGTCCGATAAGGTTTTCAGTTCGTCTGGATTAAGGATCGATAGCCCTTCGGCAATCACTTGATCGCGCGAGGCCAGGACCTCGTCGCTCGCGACCTTGCCAGTTGGAGTAAGATAGAGGGATCGCGCGCGCCCGTCTGTCGAATGCTCCCTACGCTCGATCAATCCCTCGCTTACCAATCTATCCACCAGGCGAACAGTTCCAGCATGTGAAAGGCCCACCCCGATCGCAAGCATACGGATCGAGAGCCCGGGCTTGTGCGCGAGCAACGCCAGCGCTGAGGCGGCGGGTCCAGCTTCCGGCGCCCGCGATGAACTAGCGCGAACGATGTCGTCGCTGATCATGAGTGCGAACGCCCCGAAAATGTTTCGATCTCGAGGTCCATCCATTGCCACATCTATATGTGCGCGGAGCAT